>Ga0209123_1001420_pt1 | contig 23789 bp, 16 predicted proteins | sample BarGraIncu00431A_FD_184500 | JGI IMG/M metagenome (GOLD analysis project Ga0209123, IMG submission 184500) | Arctic peat soil microbial communities from Barrow, Alaska, USA - Barrow Graham LP Incubations 004-31A (SPAdes) (version 2) | ecosystem: Environmental > Terrestrial > Soil > Wetlands >...
TTGGTCAGAAGACAATAATAAGTCATTTTTTCCATCAGAGCAAGGGGGAGTTCTTCCTCCTGGCTCTGAAAAAAATAAACTATCCTATTTTGCCCTCAAAGTTGCATTTAATAATTGAATTTTTAATATGAAATAAATCAAATGTACTAATTATATCATTTCCACGTTGCAATATATAATCCGATACGATTCGAACAAATTCGTAGATGTCAATTTTTTCCTTATCTTTTTTTGAATAGATATGATTTGTGTAAATAGACTCGGAAACAACTTCAGCTATAGTATAACTTCTATTTGAATAATTTGATTTTTTTGATCTGTTTCGGTGATCTTTTTCAATTTCTATCAGATTTAATTCAAGAAGTTCATCAATATCATTTTTTAAATTTAAAGCGTCAATATAGCTTATATTTAGAAAGATGATAATATGACGAAGGTCAACACTTTCATGTTTTATTTGGAGGGCGAATATGATGGCAAATACTATCGCCTGATTTGATTCAGTGGCCACATTTAAATAATTAGACAAATCCAAAAGTGGTTTTTTTATCTCTCTAAGCACTTTATCATCTAATTGAGAATCCTCTAGCTTTTATTTATCAAAGTTATTGTTTTAACAACATTGAACTTTGCTTCATTTGAAATTTCCTTTTTCATAATTTCCTATTTTACTGCCAAACTTATATACCTATTTGCAGACCAAATGTAGCGATATTAAGTGACGTAGAAAAGAATATAAAGTCTTTTTGTAGTTTTTTAAAGGGGTATAAATAGGACTGTGTAATTTTATAATTTAACTCAATTAAAGCGGAAACAGATTCTGAGTGTTATGAAATTTCCATAATTGAGAATAAGAATAAAGAGAAATTTGATCAGTGTTAGTCCTCAACATAAACAACATATTCTGGATTGTCAAAAAAAATCCTATTGGATTTCAATACGTTTTCGTTAGTCAGAAGAAAAGCGTTTATTCTACCCAACGGTTGAATATAATTCTCAAAATAATTAAAGCAACATATAAATTGAACATCAAGAATTTTTCATACTACTCCTTGTGGAAAATATTTGTTTTCAAGCATTTGCAATGATTGGAGAGGAGTCGAAAATGTTCTTGTTAAACTTATCGAGATTTTCTATCATTCAAATATAGAAATTACTAAACGATAATTGGTATTAAAGGATGAAGAGATAGAAGAAGCGTATGATTTTTTGAGGTTTTAGATTTTTTTGTGATTTTGATTTTCATTATTCAAGCAAAAAAAACACATTTTAGTATCCTTTTTAAGTGGATGAAACGGAATGGTATTGACAGAACGAATGTAATGTAGGAGTTCGGAGAGAGAGGTTTACAACGCAGTTGGTCAAACACTTGTGAGTCAATTATTAACTAGTACAAGTACACAAATTGGTGGGAAATTTACGCCTGGAATTTATATGGTGAAAGTGATTAATACAATTAAGAAAGTAATTATCAATTAATAATTACTAACCAATAATTATCCATTAACAATTTAAATAAAAATACATATGAACACAAAAATTGATAAACTAGTATATTCTCAGCCAGAAATAACATGTGTGAAACTTGACAATGAAATTTCTTTAGCTTTAGAATCGGATCCGCCTTTCGGACCTAATGAAGTTATGAATAACACTCCTGAATACTTCAACAATGATCCATTTAAAACGAATCATACTTGAAATGTAATAAAATTAGGTTTTCTCTGATAATTAGTTTTTTAAGGTTAGAAAGAATGTTTGACAATTTCAAACATTCTTTCTTTTGTTACAAACAAATATAATCAAATACAAAATTACTATCAACCGCTAAAAGCACCAATTTATCCCCAAACTCAACAAAGATATTAATAATAAAAATCTAATTATTGCTCAATATCAATAAAGAAAATAGCTTAATTGAATAGTAGAAAATTAGATTCCACCTTCATTTTACTCCTCAGATTTGCAGAAATTTCAACTCTTGTAAAATTCAATTGAGTCACTGAGATGCATTCTATCTCTTATCTTATATAATTTTTCACTACTGACCGACTAAATTCCTTTCACTATCTTTGCCCACGTTGTAATGTTTTAAGTTTCGCAACTCAAATATACAACACTATGGGTGATGACTCCGTGTTATTGCCCTATTTTTTTTATTCTACTCTAAATTGTTCGTCGGTCAGTAGTGATTTTATTTATAAAACACAAAATATATTGTTTTGATTTGTATATTTGCTAATTCTTTTTCAAAACAGATAAATCTTTTAAAAATATATTTTTACCTTTTCGTTTGAGTACTTTTTTTTAAAAAAATCTCTATTAATAAGAAATCACACAAAATCACACAATTACCTTAAATCAATGAAGTTTAAAAGCACAGCTTTAGATCCTTTTGCAATTCATCGTTTACGTGATGAATTTGTTGCAGGGGATGATAATGCATATTCTGCAATTTATGAACTGTATGCAAAAGAACTGTATGCTTTTGGATTGTATCTTCATGCAAAGAGTGAAGTGATTGAAGATGCGATTCATGATATATTTGTCGAAATTTACACTCACAGACAGAACCTTGCAAAAGTAGATAACATAAAATTCTATTTTTTGACAGCATTCAGAAATAGATTATTTTTCCTACTAAAAAAAGATGCACATTCTTTTGAATTGAATGAGTCTCACACAATAGGATTAGAGGAAAAAGACCATCAAGAAATATGGATTGAACAGGAAAATAATTTAGAAAAAGAAGTGCTACTAAAACGCCTATTATCAGAACTAAATAAAAACCAACAAGAGGCTATTTATCATCGCTATGTAGAAGGGCTTTCCTGTGAAGAAATTGCCACCTTAATGAATATAAATTATCAATCCGCAAAAAATCTTATTCATAGGGCAATAAAAAAGCTCAAAGCTGTTGCTGTTCTAACCATGTTGTTGATTTTATTTTTGATTAAATAACGAATAAAATATAACAATGTAAATGAGTACCAAAATAGAAAATGAATCACTTATATACAAACGATAACAATTGAAATGTTTGATAAATATTACACATATAAAGCGGAAGATTACTTAAACGACGATTATTTCGTTGATTCAATGTTAGAACCAACTTCGGAAAGTGAAACTTTTTGGAAGATTCTTATTGATGATAATAAGATAAATGCAAATGAGTTTATTTCTGCTTATATGACATTGAAAAGTTTACATGTAAGCAAACCGGAAGTCTCTTTAGAAAGAATTAATGTGATTTGGGATCGAATTACAGAAACAAACCGGAGAAATATGTTTAGTAAAAAACGGTTTCAGATATTTCGATATGCTGCAGTTGCTTGTAGTATTGTCGGAATTGTTGGATTCTCATTCTTTGCAGTTTTAAAAAATGAAAAAAATGGTCATACACCTTCGATTACTGATTTCGCACACGAAAATATAATTCATACGAAACAACTCACTAATCAAATCCAGCTAGTATCAGGGAGTAATACCCTGGCAGTTGAAGGGGTTCAGGCAAAAGTGGAATATGATGCTAACGGGAAATTGAAAGTTAATAAACAATCCGTAGCAGTCAATCAATCTACAAATCTTGTTAAAGAAATTCAGGAGTTTAATCAATTAAGGGTGCCTTATGGAAAACGGGCATTCCTTAAACTATCAGACGGAACATCACTTTGGGTAAATACAGGTACTACGGTGACATATCCTTTTGAATTTGCAAAAGACAAACGTGAAATATTTGTGGACGGTGAGGTTTTTGCCGAAGTATTTCATGATTCTAAACGTCCGTTTATTATCAAAACCGAAAAACTTGATGTTCAGGTGTTAGGAACTGTTTTTAACGTTTCGGCATATAAAGAGGATACGCAAACTGATGTTGTATTGGTAAGTGGATTAGTAAATGTGAAACCAAAAAACGGAAAACCAACCATCATAAAGCCCAACCAATTATTTGCCTATACCGACCAAGCCAGTACGTTGAGAAATGTAGATGTGGAAAACTATACTTCGTGGCATGAAGGTAATTATATATTTCATAATGAACCTATAGAAAATATCTTGTTAAGGCTCTCCCGCTATTATAATGTGACTATGAAACTCCCGTCATCTGCTTCCGGAATAACTTGTTCTGGAAAACTAGAACTGAAAGATGATTTAAATCAGTTACTAAATGGATTATCTGAAATAACATCTATGAGTTATGCCGTTAAGAATGACGAATATAGGGTTAAATTTGAATAGTCAATAATAAACTCATTAAACTTTTTTTAGATATTTATTGGTATATGAACAGCCAGAATTGTGCCTTTTAAAAATCGATTTATTAATTATTGTAAAATCAAATCAATTATAAACGTTTAAAAATAAAGACTATGAAATACAATACAAATTAGCAAAAATCATGTCGGGCTTAAGATTAGAAATCTCCGACATAAATTCTTAAGAAGTTCGATAGTACGAACTGTAATTCTCAATATAATTTTAAATCGGTACAAATTTATGAAAAACAATGCGAAACGCAAATTATTTAATAGTACTTTAATACGATCCTTAGCTTTGCTTATTGTGTTATTTGCACAGGTAGTATTAAGCGGAGCTTACGCACAATCACCTACATTAACCATTCAAGAGAAAAATGTTACGGTTAGAGAAATCCTGTCTTTGATTGAAAAAGGCAGTAAAGTTGTATTTTTTTATACTGACAAAGATGTAGATCTTAACCGGAGATTAAATATTAATTTAGTAAATCAACCCGTTTCAAAAGTTTTGGATGAGGTTTTCAAAAACAGTATAAATACTTTTAAAATAGACGGAAATCAGGTATATATAACAAAAAAGTTAAAGCAGGTAGACGAAAAAGTAAAACCTGCCAATAAGATAATTAAAATTAGTGGAATCGTTACTGATGATAAAAGTCAATCTGTAATTGGTGCCGGCATTATGATAAACGGAACGAGTAAAGGAACTGTAACAGAGTTAGATGGGAAATTTTCTTTAGAGGCTCCAGAAGGTAGTCAATTAAAGATATCCTATATTGGATACGAAACTCAACTTGTTTCAATTGAAGGAAAAACCTCACTTACAATTTCATTAAATAAATCCCAAAAGAATTTAGATGAAGTAGTGGTTGTTGGTTATGGTTATCAAAAGAAAGAATCTGTTGTTGGAGCAATTTCATCTGTGAATGCATCCGATATTATTCAAACACCTGTTGCGAATATAAGTAACGCATTAAACGGTAGATTGCCTGGGTTAATTGCCATGCAACGACAAGGTGAACCTGGAAGAGACGATGCCGAAATTTATATTCGTGGAAAATCAACATTGGAAGGTGCAGCAGCTACTCCGCTTATTTTGGTTGACGGAGTTGAACGCAGTTTCACGGAATTGGATGCAAACGAGATAGAAACCATCTCTATTCTGAAAGATGCCTCAGCTACAGCTGTATATGGTGTAAGAGGGGCAAATGGAGTAATACTTGTAACTACAAAGCGAGGCACGGAAGGTCCTGCAAAAATTCAATTTTCTTCTCAAATTGGTTTTCAAAATCCAACCCGTAAACCTATATTCAGAGTTGGTATACTTACAGCTGAATTATTTCAGGAAGCGTATTATAATGACAACAAAAATGCTGACGGAACAGGTAAACTATTTTATTCCAATAATCAATTAGCTGCAATTCACCGCTCAGTACTAGGGACTGCAACACCGGATGAAAAATTATTATACCCGAATAACAATTGGTATGAAGAGCTAACTCAAGGTAATGCTCCTCAACAACAGTATAATTTAAATGTAAGTGGTGGAAATAAAGCCATTAAATACTTTATATCCGGTGGCTATCTAAGTCAAGGTGGAGCTTTTAAAGATTTATCTTCACAATATTATGTAGGTCAAAAAAATTATAACAGTAATTATACTTTTGATCGTTATAATTTTCGTTCGAATGTTGATATAAATGTCACAAAAGATTTTACAGCTACATTGAATTTAGCAGGGCGCTTAGAGAAAATTAACTCTCCAAATGTTACTACTGAAGCGTTATATTCCTATTTGTATGGAATGAGTAGCTTGTTTTCTCCGATAGCTTATCCGGGAATTGGATTTGCAGAGCTTCCCAACAGTGAAAATCCTGCTGCTCAGCTTACTCAAAATGGATTTAGAAATCAGACCAAGAGTAATATTGAGTCTTCAATCATTTTAAGATACAATTTGGATTTTATTACTAAGGGTTTAAAAGCCAGAGCTAATGTGAGTTTTGATAGCCAGTTTAGCTATTCATCTGTTTACTGGGAAGGATATGATACCTATAAACGTGACTGGTCAAATACCGATCAAGCCGTTTATCTACAAGCCAGAAAAGGATCTGCATTATCGTTCACCGGTGAAACATATTGGAACACCAACAAACAATATGAAGAGTTCGGATTAGATTACAACAGAACATTTGGAAAACATAATATAACCGGATTAGTTTTGTACAACCAACAAGAATACCGGAATGGAGCAAATACGCCCTATGTTTATCAAGGACTCGTAGGAAGAACAACCTATAATTATGATAAAAAATATTTAGCTGAAGTGAACATTGGTTATAATGGTTCTGAGAATTTTGCACCGGGTAAGCGATTTGGATTCTTTCCGGCAATTTCATTGGGTTGGGTAGTATCCGAAGAAAAATTCATGAAAAAACTCGATTTTATTTCATTTCTAAAAATACGTGGCTCATACGGTGAAGTGGGAAATGATAAATTATATATTGGAGGTGTGGAGCAACGTTTTTTGTATTATAACGATTATGCCCAAAGTGGCGGATATCGGTTCGGGAGTAACTACCTCTGGTGGGATGGAATAATGGAAGGACGTATCGGGAATAACGATGTAACCTGGGAACGTGCTAAAAAATCAAATATCGGTGTTGAAGCCAATTTCTTTAATTCAAAACTAGGTTTGGTCATGGATCTTTTTAACGAGGATCGTTCGAATATTTTGATTTCGCAAGCAAATACAGTTCCTAAAACAGGTGGTGCTCAATTACCTGCCGCAAATAAAGGAGTAACCAATAATCATGGATTTGAAGTTGAATTAACTCACCGAAATAATATTGGAAAATTTAACTATTTTGTAAAAGGTAATTATACGTTTGCAAGAAATAAAATCATTTCAATTGACGAACCAACATCCATTACTCCATGGCAACGACAAGAAGGAAGGCCAATTGGGCAACCTATTATGTATGAATGTATTGGTCTTTTTAAATCAGTCGATGATATTGCAAGCTCACCTTCGCAGTTAGCTATTGGTGTCCCAATAGTGGGCGACCGCAAATACCTCGATTACAACGTTGATGGTGTTATTAATACACTCGATCGATTTGCACAAGGTTATAGTAATATTCCTGAAATTTCGTATGGATTCTCATTTGGCGGAAACTATAAAGGATTTGATTTCAGTGTTCTATTACAAGGAGTAGATCATGTATCTTTGACATTTTGGAAAGGTCAGAACAATAATGAGTTAGGAAGATGGAATCCTTTTTTGACGGCAGAACAAAATGCAAACGCCACCTATCCAACTTTACATTCTAATTCAGGTAGTGGTGGTGCCATAAATAATAGTGTAACATCATTTGGGGTATTTGGAAATGTTTATAATGGAGCATACCTAAAATTGAAAAATGTTGAAATAGGATATTCTTTACCCAAATCGTGGATAAAATCTATTGGAATCAGTGCTGTACGTATTTATACAAACGGTGTAAACCTTGCTATTTTAAAAGATTATTTAATATTTTTTGATCCTGAATCTGGTTCTGGAGCTGGAACATTTTATCCTCAAATGAGAGTTATAAACTGCGGGTTTAATATAACATTTTAAAAATCAACTACAATGAATACTATAAAAAATATAAAGTGGTTAATACCCTTCATTTTTGCCACACTTATTACATCCTGTTCAGAAGATTTTTTGGACAGAGCACCCACTTCTGCTCTCGATCAACAAAAAGTATTTAGCGATTTTCAATTAACTAGAAAATACCAAATAGATCTTTATCAAACACTTCGAGGTGGTTTCTCCGAGTTTCGATATGGAAGTTATAGTACTGACTGGGGATATGATTTGATTTCAAATATGGATGATCATTGCATGGGATCAAAAAATGACAACAGTACTTTTGAAATGATAACAGGTGGTTGGATGAATCGCGGTGAGAATGCAAACTGGGGCTGTGCATTAGAAGTAGCACAAAACTGGAGAAATGCATATCAAGCTATTCGTGCCATTAATATTTTTCTCGAAAACTATAAAAAAACACCATTAGCAACTCCAGAAGAACAGGCAGAAATGAAAAGTATGGTAGGTGAAGCATACTTTTTAAGGGCGCATCATTATTTTGAGTTAGTAAAACGTTGGGGGGGTGTACCTCTTGTTTATAAGGTTGTGCAACCGAACGATGATCAGAGACCTATCCGTCAAAATATTACAGATTGTATTGATTCGATTGTTTCCGATTGTAATAAAGGAGTTGATTTAATGGAAACAGGCGTTGCTTCATCAGATTGGCTTGGGCGTGCAACTAAAGGCGCAGCCATGGGATTAAAAGCAAGGGCCTTACTTTGGGGAGCTAGTCCATATTGGTCATCGCATGGCTCGGGAATGAAATATGAAGATGCTGCTAAAGCAGCATTGGATGTTATCAATTTGAATGTTTATCATTTAATGCCTAACTACAGGGATGTCTTTCTTGTACCATTTAATTCTGAAGTTATATATTGTCAAAATTCAGCACCGAAAAATATGTGGGATTTGTATATGTGGGTGCCTAACTTTCTCGGCGGTTTAACATATGGGAATTTTCAACCCACTCAGGAATTTGTTGATTGTTATGAAATTAAAGATCCTGTTACAGGTCAATATGTAAATTTCGACACGAATAATCCCGACCATATAGCCAATATGTATAACAAAAACAGACGTGACCCAAGATTCAATCAATCAATGATTTACAATGGTGCCAACTGGCAAGGTATTACCTGTGAATACTATACAGGTGGAAATCTGGGTTATCAAACAGTAGGTAGTTTAGCTAATAATTTCTATACAGGTTATTGTTTTACAAAATATTGGGATGAAAACGTACTTGTGGGAACAGTTAATGGGGTTCCAAGAAAAGGAAATCCACAATTAAACTGGATATTCTTGCGTTATGCTGATATTTTGTTGATGTATGCCGAGGCTCAAAATCAAGTAGGTGGACCAAATTCATCGGCAGATGGAAGTGATAAAACAGCTTTATGGGCCATCAATCAGGTCCGTGAACGTGCAGGTATCAGCGATTTACCTAGTTCAATTTCACAAGCAGATTTTGATGTAAAACTCAGAAATGAACGTTCGATTGAACTTTGTATTGAAGACCAACGATTTTTTGATGTTCGCAGATGGGGAATCGGAGAAGAGTTGGCACGTGATTTACACAAAGTGATGTGTACCAAAAATTTGGATGGAACTTTCACATATGATTTTTCACAAACTGTTGGGCCCTTGAGAAAGCATTATGATAATTTGGATCAATATATACTTTATCCGATTAATATTGAGGAAGTTCAGAGAAATCCAAATTTGACTCAGAACCCAGGTTGGCAGGATATTTTGAGAAATTAAGACTGCTAGTAAAAGCAAATAATTAAATGAAAATTAAATCACACTACCATAAAAAACAACATTTTATGATGATGAAAACAAATAATATAAAAAATATACATAATGTCCTGATATCCTTAGGGTTTGTAGTTCTTTCCATAGTGCCTTTAAGTGCCTTTGGGCAAACCGAATATCCCAAAGTGCCATCTGATTCAACTGCTACTATTGGTTATAATATCAAAACAAATACAGCAGCAATCTCAGTGATTAAAGGAAGTGATATAGAAACTCATGCTACGGACAATTTAACCAATGCGCTGGGTGGACTTCTTACAGGATTGTCTGCTCAACAAATGGGTGGAGTACCCGGTTCAGACGGTAGTAATCTCTGGTTGCGCGGTTATCGTACATTATCGGGTGGTTATTCACAACCTTTAGTTTTAATTGATAATGCCCCTGGTGATTATAGTTTTTTAGATCCGAATGAAATTCAAACTATTGAAATATTGAAAGATGCTGCGGCTACAGCTGTTTATGGACAACGTGGTGCTAATGGAGTGATTTTAGTTACTACTAAACGTGGAAAAGTTGGAAAAATGTCCGTTAAATTTAATACACAAACCGGTTTTCAAGAATTGGTTGGATTGCCAACGTTTTTAAATTCATATGAGTATGGCAAGTTATTTAACGAAGCAAAGTTTAACGAAGGTGATGCAACCCCATTTTATGACGATGCCACATTAGAGAAATACAAAGATCAGACTCGAAATAATATATATACTAATCCTAGTGTGGATTATATTGGTCAATTTCTGAAACCAACAGCACCTATTCAACGATATTCGTTGAGTATTTCTGGGGGAAGTAATTTTGCTAAATACAATATTGTTTTGGGAATAATGGATCAACAAGGTTTTTATAAATATGCAGTTAACGATCCTAAGTATTCCACCAATGCAAGTTCTACACGGTATAATATGCGAACAAATCTGGATGTTCAAATTAATAAACGTCTGAATATTTTATTCAACTTATCAGGTCAGATTACCCGAAATAAATCGCCTTATGTTGGAAATTCAACAATTTGGAGCACTATTATGCATGAACTTCCGAATTCCTATCCAATTTTTACTCCATCAGGAAATTTGGGTGGAACTTCTACCAAATTCAATAATCCAGTCGGATTAATGTCTCGCTCGGGTTATCAGGAAGTGAATAACCGAAATATGCAAACTATGCTGGAAGCAAACCAACAACTTGATTTTATCACTCCGGGTCTTACGGCTACTTTATCGGCAGCCTATAATGGGTTCAATACATATGGTTATCAAAAAAAACAGGAATTTGCAGTTTACACTGTAGATTCAAGTTTAGTTGAGACTATATATGGTTTAGATAAACCGTTAAGTGATGGAACTGATTTGAGTAATGATATGAATTATAACATCTCACTTTGGGCTTCGATTAATTATGAACGGACTTTTGGCATTCATTCCATTCAGGCAAAAGTTATGAGTTATTTAGACCAGAAATATATACCAAGATATTCACCTTACTCGAATTTGAATTATGTAGCAACAGTGAACTATGGATTTTTAAATCGATATTTCATGGGTGGAACACTTTCGTATTCAGGCAATGATAATTATGCACCAGGAAGACGTTTTGGGCTTTTCTATTCAATTTCAGGTGCTTGGGATATTCATAAAGAATCTTTTTTGGATAGAAATGAAGTCGTGACTGCTTTGAAAATACGTTCCTCATATGGTTTGGTTGGTAATAACGGACAGATTAGTTCACAACGTTATTTATATCAAACTCAATACACTACCGGTGAAGGTTATCCTTTCGGAAAAACTTTTTCTTCATCGAACGGAACTATAGAATACCAAGCAGGAAATCCATTTTTTACATGGGAGAAATCAAAACAATTTAATATCGGTATTGATGGCGGATTATTCCAAAAAGTTTATTTCTCGTTTGATTATTATACTGATAATCGTTATGATATGTTGGCTTCACCAATGAACAAACTTCCGGATATTTTTGCTTCGACTTTATCCTATACTAACATTGGTATGGTTAATTCTAAAGGCTTTGAAGCTATATTAGGGGTGAATGAAAAAGTAGGTGATTTCAAATTGAATGTTGAATTAAATGCAACATTTTCAGATAATCAGGTAATTGAAAACGGTGAAGTAAATGGTTTGGACCCAAATACTCAGGCTATTGGAAAGCAAAGTTATGGTGAATGGGGATTGAAAAGTATAGGTTTCTTCTACGATGCAGCAGATGTGACAAATAGTCCTGTTCAGAAATTTGGAACATATGCACCTGGTGATGTGAAATATGCTGATTTAAATGGAGATAATATAATTGATGGTAATGATAAAACCCGCTTGGGTGGATCTGGTATCCCAAATTTGTTTACTTCGGCGAATTTTAAAGTTTTTTATAAAGGTTTCGATATTGGAGCTCAAATTGTCGGATTGTTTAACAGAGAGGTTTATATACCGGCAGAATTTAGCAATGCAATTCCTTACGGAGGTAAATTAGCTGTTGGTGCATACCAACGCTGGGCAAACTATACGGATCAAAATGGTGATCTTGTTGATACAAGAAGTACAGCTATTTATCCTCGTTTATTAACTACTCTTTCGTCAAACAATACTCAAAATTCAACTTTAAATATAAAAGAAGCTGACTTTATCCGTCTAAAGAATATTGAAATTGGTTATACTTTGCCAAATGCATGGATGAAGGCAATCAAGTTAGAAAGCATCCGACTTTTCTGCAACGGATACAATTTGGCTCTGTTATATGACAAAGCAAAAATCGGAGATCCTGAATATCCCGGAGCGCCTATCTGGAGTTATGGTAAAACAAGAATCCTTAGTTTCGGGGCTTCGGTTAGTTTCTAATTCTTATTATTTAATACTCAATGATTATGAAATCAATAAAATTATTAAAATATTTCTTACTAACTGTGATTATTGCTTTTAGTTCGTGCGATTCACTATTGGATAAACAGTTTGACGACACCTTGTCGGATACTCAGATTTTGCGTGACCCAAGTTTGGTAATGGGTTTGCAAACAGCTATCTACAATTATATGCCGCGTAACGATTTCTCCTATAATATTATTGGTGGAGCTATGCTTGATTGTGCTACTGATGATGGCATGGAATCCAGCGGTTCGTCTGATATTCACAATATGACCAATGGTGCCTGGAGTCCTTATAAAACCATTGATGATCAATGGTGGCGCTTATATTCCGGAATCCGTAAATGTTATTTATTTTTCAAATACATCGATCAGTCTACAGTCTCCAATAATATTGTGTTGGATGCCAATGGGAAACCTACAGAAAACTCACAACTACGTGAACGGTTAAAAGCTGAAACAGTTTTTTTGAATGCATTATTCTACTTCGAATTGATAAAACGGTATGGAAATGTTCCTTTAGTAACTTCAATCCTTCCGCCGGATACAGCTATGCTTGACATTCCCCGTACTCCTTACAATGTGATCGTTGATTCAATTGTAAAATGGTGCGATCATGCAGCAACTGTTCTTCCCTTGGTGTATTCCGATGGAGCTAAAGGACATGCAACCAAAGGAGCTGCTTTAATGCTTAAATCCAGAACATTACTTTATGCAGCCAGTCCACTGAATAATCCAACCAATGACAAGGGAAAGTGGCGTTTAGCTGCGGAAGCTGCTAAAGCTGTTATTGATTTAAGTGAAAACAATGCTAATCTTTACGTCTTGAACGCAAGTTTTGCTGCACCGTTTTCAACACCATTCGATAAAGAAATTATTATGCCTGGCAAGTATTATAATCGGAATGATATTGAGTTTAACAATGTGCCAAATGGCTATTCCAAAGGAAAAGGACATACAAATCCAACACAAAATTTAGTTGATGCTTTTGAAATAAAAGTAAATGGTGTTTATGTGCCATACGATCCAAATGATCCAACCCACGAAGCAAAAATGTATTCAACCGATCGAGATCCACGTTTGGCTGCAACAGTTCTTTACAATGGCGCAACTTTTAAAACCCGCAAAGTGGAAACTTTTATAGGTGGATTGGATGGACTGAATAAAACAATTGATTACACGAAGACTGGTTATTATTTGAAAAAATTTGTTCTTCCCGAAATTAGTTTAGACCTTGGAACAGCCACGAGACCAAGAGCCTGGATCCTTTATCGTTATGCTGAAGCATTATTAAATTATGCCGAAGCTCAAAATGAATATCTCGATGCACCTGATGCTTCTGTTTATCAAAGGTTAAGTCAAGTTAGAGTAAGAAGTATGGGAGCTGCAGGAAATCTGGTTCCATCGCTAGGTTGGACAAAAGATCAAATGCGAGCAAGAATTCAAAATGAATGTCGTGTGGAATTTGCTTATGAAGAGCATCGGTTCTGGGATGTACGTCGCTGGAAAAAAGGAGAAGAATTATTTAATGCACCAATATACGGAATATCTATAACTAAAAGTAGTACAGTACTTACCTCTACCCGTTTTAAAGTTGAAGATCGGATATTTTCTCCTCAAATGTATTTTTGTCCTATTTCATATTACTCTGTTTTGAAAGCACCTATTACAGGGCAAACAGATAGTTGGAAGTAATGGAAATTGTGTTGTTTATTTAAACGGGTTAATTCTAAGAGATAATATAAGAACGGGTGTTTTTTAGAATTACCCGAAAAAACACAAACATTTCAGCACTTTAATATAAGAAAGTTTATGGAACGAATTATTAAAGCTTTTAGAATATTGCCATTTTTCTGTGTCCCATTATTGGTAATGTGTAAAACAGTTAATACACCCAACTCGATATTTACACAGAAAATTGTTGCAAAAACCTTTACAGAAGCAGCTGGTATTGTTCCAAACCATGGACAGGGATTTTTGAGTAGTAATCGTTTTGAAGGAACAATAAAATATCTGCGTTTGCAATGGGAACAATTACAACCTATAGGTCCTGGTCAGTACGATTGGAGAGTAATCGATGATGCAATCAAAAACCTTGATTTAAAAAGAGGTGAATCAATTGGATTAAGAATTATGTGTTGTAGTTCGCATAGTCCTAGTTATTATTGCTCACCAAAATGGTTGTTCGACGAAGGTTGTAAAGGTACAGAATACACTATAAATGTTCCAAATTCGACTGAAGGCGGAGCAAATATTCTGAGAATTGACCCAATATACGACGATCCAATTTTTTTGAAACGACATGCTGAGTTTTTAAAAGCACTGGGAGAAAAATATAGTAACGTGCCTCAAATTGATATTATTGATATTGGCTCCTACGGAAATTGGGGCGAATGGCATGCCGATCATTCTCCACCGGTATCGGTTGATATTCGGAAGAAATTTGTGGATATGTATGTGGCTGCTTTCCCGAATAAGAAAATGGTTTTTATGACGGATGATGATCAGACTTTACCTTATGCGTTGACTTTTGGGATTGGTTTAAGACGTGATGGGGTTGGTTCGCCCTGGTTGGAAAAACAATGGGCCGGTTCTACACGCTATGCAGTAGCCGTTGGCATGGCAGATCAATGGAAAAAAGCACCGGTGGTGTTCGAATGGTGGACAAATTACAACGATATGCTTACCAAGGGCTGGTCATTTGAAGCATCAGTTAATTTTATGATTAACAATCACGTAACTGTAATAAACGATAATATCGGAACTGTTCCTGATGATAAAATGCCAATTCTTCAGAATTTGGCCAAAATTGCCGGAGCTCGTATTGTTTTGAATAGCGTTTCAAATAACAATCTCGCTAAAAAAGATTCAACTTTCAGTATCAGTCTGGATATAACGAATAAAGGTGTAGCCAAGATTTATGACAAATACATTTTGAGATTCTTTTTGTATGATGCTAACGGTAATATTAAATATACAACTGATGGAATAAGTAATCCAAATGAATGGTTGCCTGGAAATTATAAGTTTACTGAATCGTTTAAAATTCCATCAACCCTTGAATCAGGTACCTATAAAATCGGTGTTGGGATAACTGATCCAATCGGTTTGTTACCTATGTTTAAACTTGCAATTACACTTATTCCAAGGGATAATTCATATATAGTAAGCGAAGTTAAGGTTCAATAAAATAATTTTTTCTAATTAATATTTTTCTAATCAAAAATTTATTATCAAATGAAAATAATCAAGTCTTTATCAAGTACTATCTCATTCACAGTTATGTTAATGGTGTTTTCAGTTTCTTTTTCTAGTTGCAAGGACCCTGTCAAAGATCTAATTAGCAGCGAAAAAAAGATTATCAGTTTTTATTTCTTAAAAACATTAAATCCGGCTCTTGTAAATGATACAATTTTTGGAACTATTAATGAAACCGACCATACTGTGTCTGTAATAATTCCTCAAACTGGTTTTAATGTTACTTCGTTAAAAGCCAGTTTTACTGTTACTGAATTAACTTCCATAGCTATTGGGAATAAATTACAAGAATGCGGTATCACTCAGAATAATTTTACATCTGCTCAAAATTATACTGTTACTGCATTGGATGGTTCAACACAAACCTATGTGGTTACAGTTACTGTTCAGGCAACTGCTGCAAATTTGATGAACAGAAACGTGCTTTTTTCAACATTTAAAAAAGAATCAGGTGTTCCGACTGATTTAAGTATATATTCGCTAGAAATATAATTTCCTCAAGAAGCTATTCCCTTTTCAGAATTAGTCTTTTTGAAATAGAAATATCAGTCTTACATTTATGGGTTTAAAATCATACTTTACCCTCCTTCAACTAATAATTGAAGGAGAGTAATGATTTTTTTTCTGAATCTTCAAGTAGATACTCAATATTACATAACATTCGTTTATGAAAAAATCACTACTAACATTTTTTATAATCCAGTCATTGTTTGCATTTTGTCAAACAAACGAAAGTTACACTCCACTTATTCAGAATATTTATGGAAGAACCACGCAATCATTGAATGGACAATGGAACCGGTTAGTCGATCCGCTTGAATCGGGATACTATGATTACCGAAAAAGACCTAACCCAAATGGATTTTTTTAAAATAAACAAGTTGATAATTGGTTGCAATTTAAAACTGACAAACCGGTTATTGTGAGCGAATTTGGTGCTGGTGCTTTGTTTGGATATCATGGAACCAATAAACAACGCTGGACAGAAGAATATCAGGAGCAATTGTATAAAGCTACCTGCGATATGCTCGATAAGATGCCCAATCTGGTAGGAGTAACTCCGTGGATTTTGATGGATTTCCGCTCGTCTAAACGATTGTTGCCAGGCATTCAGGACGACTTTAACCGCAAAGGGCTTTTCAGTGAACGTGGCGAACCAAAGAAGGCAATGTTTATATTAAAAGATTGGTACAGTAAAAAATAATCTAAATCAAAATAATAATGAAAAAATCAATTGTTGTAATAGTTTTATTAATCATAATTTCATGTCATAGTTTAGCACAATTTACGTTGTCTACTATAGTTCCTTCTTCAACCAACGTTTGTTATGCCTCGGGAAATTTTAATTCCTGGTCAACAACAACTACACAAATGGATTTTGTTTCAAATAATAATGATGGAACGAAAACATTTTCGGTTAATCTCACTTTGTCATTTCTAAATTCAGGAACATTTAAAATACTTTCTGGTCCTGCATGGAACTATGAACAGGCAAATCCTCAATTTACAGCTGTTTCAACAGGTATTACTCAGGCTGTAACCGTAACAAGTTTTAAAAGTGTTTTTATACCTTCTAGTTCGGAACCATTAAGTGCTCACAACACTATTTACATTTCTACTTCTTCAACCAATTATTCTTTTGTTAATAATAATTTTGCTTTTTACAATGCAACAGGAGATACTTTCATTGGCGTAATAATTACTGCTTTGCCAACTTCAGGCACATTGACATATAATGACGTTACTGTTAATCAAACAGATGTTTCACAAGCAACTGTATTTCCCGATAGGTCAAAGTTTGCTTTTACTGCTGATGTTAACCGGGTAACTACATCGTTTTCTTTCAAAGTTAAAAATTCGAAAAATGCAATTTCAGTATTGTCTTATGATATTTCAATTAAGTACAATACACCAGTATCTAAACTTGTTAGAACAGCAAATACAAACTACATTGATTATAAGGGATTGCCATTTTTACTTTACGGCATTCAGTTGCGCATCGACGATTATTTAGGATCATGGCCATATGGCGATGCAACAAAATTGGCCAATTTTTATCAATACTTCGAAAAAACAAGTCTTGCAGGCTTCAGAAGCGCAGCGGTTCCGGTTCCCTGGAATTATATTGAAACAAGCGATAATGGTTTTAACTTTACGCTGATTGATACTTTTTTGGCAAATGCAAACAAATATAATCTTAGTTTGCAATTTCTCTGGTTTGGTTCTAATGTTTGTGGCTGGTCGAATATTCCAACGTATATTTCAAACAATACAACCGATTATCCAAAGATATCATCGGTGGGTAGTGCAGCTGTAAAATTTGATAATCCATTATTAATTGAAAAAGAAAAAAGAGCTTTAAATGCTCTAATGAACTATATTGCTCAGAATGATATTAATAAACGGGTAGTTTTGTTTCAGGTAGAAAATGAACCCGATCATGTTGGACCAACCACTACAATGTGGGGTGGTGGACAAAAAGCAGGTGGATATACCATGTTGGATTCACTGGGGCAGGTTATTCACCGCAGTCCGGCCGATATGGTTACGAGGGTGAACCTTGCAGGTTACACCAATAGTACTGATGCGGCAGCTGATTTTGGCTCTATCAAAGGAATAAACATTGTAGGTCGCGATTTTTATGCCGATGGGTTGAATAACTTTCTTTCGGGTTCTTCACTTTTTAATTATCCGTGGAATTTGAATTATACTCCCGAGAATGGCGGACAATATAAAAATCTGATTAATTTAACGCTTGCCGCTTTTGATAAAGGTGCAGGATATATTAATTACGAATTACGCACGACAGGTTGGCGTGCCACTCAATACGATTTGGGTTTGTACCGCAAAACTTCAAACAACGACTGGATAGCAAGAGATGGTTCACAAACGGTAGCTTATTCGTTGACTAATACTGATTTCAGAACAGAAGTTAATATGAGAGAAGTACAAGATTTCAATACGCTCATTTACAAAGCCGATAAACGGATTGCTAAATCCCCCGATTCAAAAAATGCTGCATTTAATATCAGCGATGCACAGGGTACTGTAAACGAAACGAAAAGTTTTGGCAGTTATACAGTTACTTATACTTCGTCTAATGGAGGTGAAGCATTTGCTCTTGAAGACGAAAGCGGTGAAATCATTTTGCTGAGTCTTAAAGATAACAGTTCATTTACTTTCCTGAGCTTACCGACCAATTTCCATATTTCAATCGGTTATTTCGATGACAAAAATGTTTGGCAACAAACCAGTTCCCGTAGTATTAGCGGTAAAAACGTAACCCTGAATGCCAAAGAAGTTGCATTGCTCACGTCAAATGATTATTCAGGTTTGTCGGCTGTGGAAGAAATTACAAAAAAGAATGGAATCTCCATTTACCCTAACCCAACGGATGGACATTTTGCTTTGAACGTAAATGATTCTGGGATTGAGCCCGATAAGATTGATTTGATATCACTGGATTCCAGATTAGTTTACAGTAAGGTGTTAAATTCCAATTCATCTCTCTATTTCGATGTTCAGAACTTAAAAAGTGGGGTTTACTTTTTAGAAGTTCATGATAAAAATTCTAATCAAGCAATTGTAAATAAACTAGTTGTAAATATTTAATTAAATCATGATAAAATAAATTCTAATAATAAAAAAATAACAATTAGTATATTGTTAAAGTATAATTGGGAAAGACAATTCTTTTGATGTTCAAATGATAATTAGGGATATATTTCTATAAATGCTGTCAGGTAATAAATCAAATAGAATGTTGGCAAATAAGTTTAACTTAAACAATTTTAATCATAAAAATAACATTTTCAATTAATTCAAATAATAGGAAATATGATAACAATAAAAACACGTTTAGTTAAAATTATAAGTTTACTAGTTTTTATATTGCTGGTAATTCCAAATCATAGCTTTGCACAATTTACTTTGAATGCTAATGTTCCTGCTTCTACTAATATTTGTTATGCGGCTGGAAATTTTAATTCGTGGTCACCTTCTTCAACACAAATGAGTTTTGTTTCCAACAACATTGATGGGACAAAAACATTTACTTTGAATCTTCCTCTAACATTTCTTAATTCAGGAACATTTAAAATTCTTTCTGGACCTGAATGGTCTTATCAACAAACAGATCCTCAATTTTCAGCCTTAACTACAGGAATATCCCAAACAGTAACTGTTACAAATTTTTCTGGCATTTATGTACCTCCGGTTGTTGAAACATTAAGTGCAAATAATACCATCTACATTTCTTCTGAGACGAACTGTTATTCATATAAAAATTATGATTTTCTATTTTATAACTTAGGTGGAGACACTTTTGCAGGAGTGATTATTACTTCATTACCATCAAATGGGACTTTGAATTATAATAATGTTGCAGTAAGTCAATCCGATGTTACACAAGCAACCGTATTTACTGATCGAACTAAGTTTACGTTTATTCCTGACCTTACTCGCACTGGTACATCTTTTACATTTAAGGTAAAAGATTCAAAGTCTGTTTTAAGCAAATATTCTTACATTCAATCAATAAAATATAACACACCGGTTTCCCGAGTGGTAAGAACCGATAATACAATTTATCTAGAACACCAAGGTTTGCCTTACCTAATGTATGCTATTCAGTTGCGTGTCGACGATTACGCTTCGTCACCCATTGACTCAAAATGGGCCAATGTTTATCAGTATTTTCAGAAAACTCAACAGGCAGGTTTTAAAGACGCCATTGTGCCAGTTTCCTGGAGTTGGTTTGAGGTAATGGAAAATTCGTTTAATTACAAGTTTATAGATGATTATCTTGCGTATGCAAAAACTTATGATTTGCATCTCCAGCTCATGTGGTTTGGATCAAATGTATGTGCATATCAGTATGTTCCTAACTATATCTCATCTTATACTAAAAATTCTCAGGGTATTCTGGATTATTCAAATTCAAATCTTATAGCAAAAGAAGTGCGTGCGGTAAAAAATTTAATAACTTATATAGCAACTCACGATACCGAAAAGCGGATTGTATTAATGCAGGTTGAGAATGAACCGGATCACCATGGACCGGCGACTGATTTATGGGGTGGTGGTCAAAAAGAAGCTGCTATTCATATGATGGATACATTGGGACAAGTAATTCATGCAAGTGATGCTGATATGATCACAAGAGTTAATTTAACAGGTTATACCAGTACAGCCGATGATTTTGCAAATGTAAAAGGAATAAATATCGTAGGTCGTGATCTTTATACTAACGAATACTCTTCTTTTTTGGATGGATCCAGCAAGTGTGATGCCTTTTGGAATTACAACCATACACCCGAAAACGGTGCAGTTTACCGTAACAGTGTAAATCTCGCATTATCTGCCTTTGAACGCGCCAATGGGTATTTATTATATGAACTCAGAACCACTGGTTGGAGAGCAACCACCTCTAGCGAAAATGGTTTGTACAGAAAAACAACCGGAAATGATTGGATAGATAGAGATGGAACTCAAACTGCTGCTTATTGGGAAAATAGCTATCAACAAGAAGTAAATTTATCCGAAATAAAAGCCTTTAACGAGATGATTTATAAAGCTGATAAACGAATTGCTGTTTGTCCGGCTTCTGAAATTATAGCTTTCAATCTCAACGATCAACAAGGAACGGTGAATGAAACAAAATCTTTTTCATCTTATACAATTACATATACCTCTTCAGTGGGAGGCGAAGCTATGGTTTTTGAAGATGTGACCGGTGAAATTGTGTTAATGGCTTTAAAAGATAATAGTTCGTTTTTATTTCAAAGTTTACCCCCAAATCTAAATTTATCAATAGGTTACTTCGATGATATGAACGTCTGGCATCAAACTGGTAAAGGAAATATTGTCGATAATAAAGTGACTCTGAATGCAAAAGAAGTTGCATTGCTAACTAGTAAAGTTTATGAAACTGGCACATCTTCGTTGCCTACGGTAAAGAAAAGTTCCAGCATAAATATTTATCCAAATCCAAATCAGGGTTTGTTCAATTTGAATATGACCTCTCTGGATTTCACTCCAAAATTAATGGAGGTTTTCAATCTTAATGCTCAATTGGTTTATACACAAATCCTATCAGGAAAAGAAAATTCATTTAATATACCATCTTTAGATAGAGGGATGTACGTTTTGAAACTTTCAGGGATTAACACAAGCAAAACATTCATAAACAAATTGATTGTTCAATAAAATTATCACCCATTTATATGATGCGAAACTTATTTCTAATTTCATTATTAACACTTGTTTTTCAGGTTGGTGCTGCACTGAATAACAATTCACAGGTGTTTTCAACTGATAAAGTTTTTTCTGTTGCCGAAAAGCAATATAAAATTCAGGACAAGTTGTTCCCTGTTGCGGATAATTATCCTCGTACACTTAATAAAAAAGGCGATTTAGTTTCTACTAAATTGGACAATTGGACTGAAGGATTTTTCCCTGGTTGCCTGTGGTATATTTACGATAATAATCAGCAAGCTGCGTGGAAGCAAATGGCATTAAAATGGACACTTCCAATGGAAAAACTGCAATATTTGACCTCTCATCATGATATCGGTTTTTTAATGTATTGCAGTTATGGTAATGCTTACCGATTGACGAAAGATGAAAAATATAAGAAAATATTAGTTCAGTCGGCTACGTCATTGTGTACCCGGTTCAATGAAAAAACAGGTTGTATAAAATCATGGAATTATTACCAGTCGTGGGATGGGAAAAATAAATTGAACTATCCGGTAATTATCGACAATATGATGAATCTGGAATTACTTTATTTTGCTTCGGAAGTAACTGGTGACAAGCATTTTGCCGAAATAGCAACCAAACACGCCGAAACAACAGCAAAAAACCATTTCCGACCCGATTACAGCAGTTACCATGTTGTAAATTATGATCCAACTACTGGAAAGGTTTTGTTTCGAGGAACCAGTCAGGGATTTGCCGATAATTCTACTTGGTCACGAGGGCAGGCTTGGGGTATTTATGGTTACACCATGGTTTATCGATTTACGAAACGAAAAGTATTTCTTGATTTAGCTAAACATTTGGCCGATTATTGGCTGAAGAACAAAAATTTACCGGAGGACGGAATTCCCTATTGGGATTTTAATGCCGGACAAAAAGGATTTGTGGCAGCACAGTGGGCAACAAAGAACCCTGCACCGGTGATTCAACCACGAGATGCTTCGGCTGCTGCAATTACATGTTCGGCATTGTTTGAACTCTCCACTTATTTGAAAAATGACAAAAAGTATTACAACGCGGCTGTAAAAATTTTAAAAAGCTTGTCATCTGCAGATTATCTGGCTGAACCTGGAACAAACGGAAACTTTTTATTGAAACATTGTACAGGAAACTTACCGCTGGGTTCCGAAATTGATGTGCCGTTGATTTATGCCGATTACTATTATTTAGAAGCAATGCATCGGTATAATGCCCTTAATTTGAAAAATTAAAACTAAATAAGTACCATTCAAAAACAAGTAAGATGAAATTTAAACACTTAATGATCCTTGCGATCACTATCGCCTTTTCATTGTTGTCTAACGCACAACAAAATAATGTAAACCATAGAATTGCACTTAAACCAAATGCTCAAAATTACTGGTGGAGTGGTGTTATTAACCACGGTTCGATGATGCCGTTGAAACCCGGTTATGAAGTCAACATGAGCGGTAACAATTACGGCAATCAAATTCAACCTTTACTTTTATCTAATCAAGGTGAGGTGATTTGGTGCGAACAACCTATTTCGATAAAATATACAAGCGACAGTCTTATTGTTGAAAGCAGTACCGGTGATATTAAGTATACCAAAGCAGGTGCTACTTTGAAACAGGCTTATCAGTTTGCCACTAAAAATTATTTCCCTTATACAGGAGAAACTCCAGATAGAAAAAATAATTTTTAGTGGCAAACTGATAAGCCT
>Ga0209123_1001421_pt1 | contig 23782 bp, 36 predicted proteins | sample BarGraIncu00431A_FD_184500 | JGI IMG/M metagenome (GOLD analysis project Ga0209123, IMG submission 184500) | Arctic peat soil microbial communities from Barrow, Alaska, USA - Barrow Graham LP Incubations 004-31A (SPAdes) (version 2) | ecosystem: Environmental > Terrestrial > Soil > Wetlands >...
TTTACTACAAACTATACCGATTTGGTCTCTTTGTTCTTTAAATTTTAAGCGACAAGCGCCCTCATCGGGAAATTGCTGAATGAATTCAAGTATATTCATAACGTATCATTTATGCTATAAATATAATAAATATAATGAATATCAGCAATATATGCAATTTTTTAATACTAATATCAACAAATTAAATCCGCATTTTCCCTCTCCTGGCTTAGGAAGGTTTGCGGATAAGCATTTTTCTAATGTGATTACTGAAATCTTTATTGGAATTATCGTATTCGGATTATTAAATTTCGCCAAACAAATATCAGAAAAAAAATATAGTACATATGGTACATCATCGATTTTCGCCCACAACTTGGCAGATGCCCATCTTCAAGTAATAGATGTAGAGATTTTAGTTGTAAGTGTAAAATTAATTATGAAATTTATCTCCAAATTTTGTTTTTCATTAAGAGTGTAAGAACAGATTTCTCCAGCAGAGCCTTGCCTTTATAAATCTGTACCTAAAAGGAGGCGTTTTCTTCGTTGTCAACACGCAATAGAATATTTTACTGCAATTACCCCCGATTAAAACCATCCTGGATTAATCCAATTTCTAAAATTCTCAATTTTATTTTTTTCTCATCACAAAGGGCGGTGTATTTCTCGCAACGTTCTCTACTTTCACAACTGCTACTACTACTCACTACTTTTCACTACCCTTATTATATAAAAATAATGATATAATATATTGATATATAATACAGTAGTGAAAGTAGTGAAGGTAGTAAGGAAATTGCTCGTACAAGTGTTTTTATTTATTTAATTAAAACGGGAGGTTCTCCTGAGCCGTCTTAAGACGATCTGCTTCTGTATTTGCATTCATTCCTTCGATGTCCTGATTGGGTAAATTGGGTGTCATATCCGAATTGTCGAACTCGATGGTTTTACTCTTGATAAGGTTGATATTCATCTTGTCATAATCGAAGCAATACGCCTGGTTAACCCATTCCTGACCTGTTACCTTATCCCTGAATTTTTTTCCTTTAATCTTGCCCTGGTAATATTTTGTTTTTTCGAGATAAAACTGAATGGTTTTTTCACCCAATGCAACCATATTACTCCTTCGCGAGTATTCAGCATACATTGGAAATAATCCGTCCCACCGCAGGAACAGGCACATCATACCTTTTCCATATTGGGTTAAGTCTTCACTGCCAATGTAGCGGATCTCGCTCACGTCATGCAGAATATAATTTCGTCCCTCCTTAATCCTGTCCTGCTCCAGAAGTGTGGCGAAGATGCTCCAGAAGTTTTTAAGATCATCGCTGCTCTCAATAAATTTCTGTTGCTCAGTAATTACCTTGATTCCAAATTTCAATACCGTCTCGAAAGTGAACGGGAATACAAACTTATCCTTCAGGATATAGAAGCTGGTCAGTATTGTAGTCAGATTCTTTTGAAGTCTCACCGAAACATCGTGACACGCCTCGGAAACCATTTTTTGCACGAGGTTGTTATTTTCGGCAAATTTATCAATCACCAGTTCCCTGTATTTCAAAAAATCATCAGTGAGATGAGCAAATCCATTCTCTTCCATATCCTTCAATTCCTTATACCGGTCAACCTCCTCATTGGTATAGTCGTTTTTGTAGGCAGTAAGGCAGATGCAGCGCTCCAGTAGTGCAACATCAAGTGTTGGCAGGTCCTGACCGCAAACTATAGCCATTTGGTTGATAGGGATGTGCTCTGTCTTGGTTCCCTGTTGTGCAAAATTCCCTTGAATCTTCCCTTGCCTGTTATAGATTGATTTCAGAAATTCAATAAACTTCATATCGATCGAATTCTTATATTCATCAATCAGACAAAAAGCGTTGTGAAACGATTTCAGTGTCTGCGAAAGTCCGTAAATCGTCACTTTTGATAAGTTATTGATCGGCTGTTTTTCACCAAAGAAAGCCAAAAGACTGTCAGCTTGTTGGGTTTTCCCCGTTCCCTTGGGACCAAAGAAATTAATCAATGGCAATTCACCATGCACCAGTTTAAAAATGGCGTCAGAATAGAAGCAGGTTACCAGGGTACAGATGCCTAACATGGCGTTATCTCCAAAGACACTCACGTACCGGCTGCTCCAGTCTGCAAAAGTAACATCACAGGTTTTATGCAGAAATTTCTTTTCGTTCAGATAGGCTGTTTTGTCACCGGCATAAAGGTTCGAGAAAGGCTTAATCAGGTAATTCTTTTCTGCAAATGTTATCAACCCGTTACTGTCTGTTTTGGTAAATTTCCCGTCCAACGTAGTCAGGCCGTCGGCCCAGGCCCAGAACCCTTCACTCTGCCATCCCAATTGTTCAATTTCGTTTGAATAGGTTGTATTGGAGTACAATCGCTCCTTAATATTATCAAGTTCAACCTGGGTTCCTTTGAATACAAAGTTTCCTTTTTCTTCAATTGCGCATTTAAACCGTCTTACATCATTCAGATCTTTGGTATCCAGCGAGAGATTAACCTTGAAGCCAAATTCATTTGTCATCTCAAACAGTTTGAAATGCCCGGTTGATGTATTGGAGTGAATGATTGGAACAATCACGAAATTAGAAACCTTTGCAATTTGACCTGTTTTGGAGATATGATGGATCGAATTTTTTTCAAAATAATGCTGGTATCTGTTCAGGTCATTGAACTGCTCCTTGTTTAAGTTCATCGGATTGTCGCCTGTAATTTCAACCGGTTCATTATCCGGCTCAAAGGCTTTGGCGTTCTTTTTCAGAAAGGTACCAAGGATCTTTTTAAAATCGCCGACATTCAGTTTTACACCCTTGTTTTTGAAAGCTGCCTGGGCATTATTGATCTTAATCATGCGCGAACTTTCAGGTAGGAATGAAAGCAATTCTGCAATATGCTCGATGGCAGAACTTGTAAACAAATCATCTGCCAGTGACAACTCCCTCGTTACACTGCTCAGGTACCAGTCAGTGAAATTGATATATGAAACATCACTGATTTCACCCGTCTCCTCGTCAATTTCAACCTCATTATCTTCTTTCATCCGGACATCAATTCCGAAACTGATCAGTCGTTTCAGATTCTTTACTATTGACGATTCATCCTTGCTTTGTTTATCGAAAATAGTGATGACAAGTTCATCAAAGATTGCAGTTTTGGTCAGTTTCTTCAACTTCAGAATTTCATTCTTTTGAAGCGGAGAGCAATTCATACCAATGTAATTCCTATTATCATTTAAATGGTAATCAATTACATCATCGAAATTTGAAAGTATATTTACCTGTTTCTTCTCCTTAATATCCGGTGCAGCTTCATCAAACGCGAAGAATACGCCATCCTCCGTTTTCAGCTTCATCTTCTCTCGCAACTGTCGGATGTCCTTAATCAGTTCGTTTTCCTTAATACCGAAAATCAACGAACATCTCTGAATATACACGAGCCGAACATTCTTATCGTGCACGATGCTAATATTATTGGTGATTTCAGTAATCAGTTCACCTTTCTTAGTGGGGTCGGTCTCAATCTCTTTTTTAAATTGCTGCGCCTTGAATTCAATAAAATCAATTTCTTCATTGTTAATGTAATGAGTGGCTTTCCCCGGTTCCGATTTCCGGATGAAACTATCAGGATCTTCCCCTTCAGGTAAAACAATGATTCGTAGATTAACCTGCTCGGTCAGAAGGGGTGAAATGTTTTTGATGGCCGCCTTGATCCCCGGAGCATCAGCATCCAGTAACAGCACAATATTTTTGGTGAATCGTTTGATCAACCGAATTTGCTTTACTGTCAGCGCAGTGCCACTTGGTGCGACTGTATTGCCATAACCCAGCTGATCCATCTGCAAGACATCGGTTTGCCCTTCCACGATGTAGCACCTGTTCATCCTGGTAATTTGATTTTTGGCATGGTATAAGCCAAACAACAATTCCGATTTCTTGAAATAATCGTCCTCCGGACTATTCTTATATTTTGGTTGCAGATCCTTCTCCATTGTCCTTCCGGTAAATCCGCAAACTTCACCGGACACATTCTGAATAGGAAAAGTAATTCTGTCGGTGAAGAACCCATTTGCAGCCCAACCCATATTCCATTTTTCAATTGTGGCCTGTTTAATTCCCCTGCCGGTTAAATATGTGAGAGCAGTTTCTTGCTTCAATAATGCAGTGTGAAACGAAGAATTTTGTTTCGAAAGTGAAAAAATCGCGTTTTCACGTCGTTTGTACGCTTTCAGCTCTTCAGGTGAAAGTTCCTTTTCCGGGATATCAATATTGTATCGCTTAGCAACAATTTTAAGTGCTTGGGGGAAAGAAATATTCTCAAATTCCTGCACAAAATGGACCGCATCACCACCCTTGCCACAGCCAAAACATTTGTAGATACCCTTTGCCGGCGAAACCACAAAACTGCTCGTATTCTCATCGTGAAACGGACAATTCGCCTTGTAGTTTACTCCAAAGCGTTTCAGTCCAATATATTCCCCGATTATTTTCTCAATTTGAACTGCATCCTTTATTCGCTGGACAAGCTCATTTGCTATCATAGCCATATTTAGTTAATCTTTTTCCCTGATTAATATTAGTCTTGCCCATGGATCCATAAACTCAGGATCGGAGAGGAGCAAGGCTTCTCGGAGTAGTTTTGGTTCCACTCCGTAAATTCCCAACAAAAAACCACGAGGCGCTTCATCCCAATCAAACGTCCAGAAGAATTCTGAAACTGTCCCGGTTGTAACCTGATTTGTATTTGGATTAACACATCGCACTTCCTGGTTAACTGAAAATTTGATTCCCGGTACCGGCTGAATAATATAGAAATATGCAGATCGCGCTCGTCCCTGTTTTATCGTGAGAATCTCTTTCATATCACTCATTTGAATAAAGGATTAATGATTTGTATTCCATAGCTATGCTTCGTTGCAAGCTCGGTGATATGCTTACTATTCCGCACTTTGTCAACCTGTTCAGGTGAAATCTCAATCGTCTTTTCGCACTTACACAGCTCAATATTTATCCCCAGGTCTTTGGTCCGTTTATGCAGATAATACTTTCGGTCGTAAGTATTTGCGAGAAAAATCCTTTGCCCCTCAAAAGGGAATCCGTGCGTTTTTCTGAACCACTTAATCATCTCTTTGAAAGCAGTAAAACCATCTTCCAGGGCAACCTCGTGAGCAGCCTCATCTGATAAAATTGTTCCATTAATACTGATCTTGTAAATACCAGAGGATTCTTCTTCAATTACGAACGCCTCAGTTTTTCGGCAGGTGACTATGCCCAGTCTTTGACAATACTTCGTCCGCTGTCCTGCAAATAAATAGAGCGAATCTCCCTTTCGGAATGGTCTTTTCCGCTTCACCCGGATGGTGGTGGTCTTTGGTTTAATACGCGTTCGCCTGGCGTAATCCTTGTCAAGCATTGCCAGGATTCCCGGCATAAACTGCTTTTGAAAATTAAGGGATGGCATAACTTCTTTTTTATCTTGCTATTAGTGTTTTATCAGCTTTGCCATCATCACACCAGTCAATCCTCCCAGCATAGCGCCGGTCGAATAGATAATCTGTTCTGTTTTGGTTCCGATTGTCACGCGTCTTACATTGATTGTCCACAGGTAAGAAATCCCAAACCCGCAAACTGCAATTCCCAGCCAGGTAGTGCGACTGATAAAGTAGGTGTTCGCGGATACCAGGAATACCTGGGCAAACCCCGTTATAAATATGATCAGGTGTTTCTTCATTTCCTTTCTGCATATTCCGGAAACGGACGGAATTGCCCGTCACGCTCGATGAAACACTCTTTTTTCAGCAATTGAGCATGAGTAATATCGCGTTTCGCATCAAGGTGGTTGTGCCAATCATGGCTGATTGCAATCCGGTGAGCACTTCTAATGTCTGTAAAACGTGACTCTAACATCTTTTTCCATCCACCTGTTTTGTGTCTTGATAAATCAAAAACAACCTCTTCGGGATTTAAAATTTGTACCCTTTGCACCATATCTTTATATGTTGGCGATTCATAATCACCAATTACAGCTATTATCATTGAAATAAAATTTAAAGGTTTAGTAATAGAATGATGGTTATCATCCCCAGGAACACTGGCCTAATGGCGTCAATCTCTTTTTGTGTAGGCCTTACCAGATCAAATGAAATTATCCGTTTACTGTTCACCCAACATTCACCATGCTGATTCCAGGTTGCGATAATTTTACTTTCTTGTACAGGATCAATCCACCCCAGCGCTTTTGTTGGGAAATGACGTTTATTGTCATCGAAAAATAATGCTGTGATTTTAAATTCGAACCCACATTTGGTGTGGCCGTTTTCAATTTCATCGATAGAGAAACGAGGATTTATAATCTCTTTAATGGTTTTATTAATGTTCATATTTTATTTGTAATAATGTGATTAGGATCAAACTTATAAGCATACTTCTGGAAAGTTGCGGCACAACGAATCCTGTGCTTTGTCGAGCGAAGTGACAATTTCAGCGTTTAAGTTTCTTTCTTCGCGAGTAGAGGGAAGATTTTTTTTCGAGAAATGAATCAGTGCGATCTTAATCTGGTGCGCTTCCATAAGTGACAATCCAGTGATATCAATCCCGCCTTCAATTAAAATACAATTAGCCATGTTGTTATAATTTAATTACTTGTGATATTCAACTTAGCCATGGGCGAGAGATTTTACACTCTCGCCCTTAATGGCTTTTTTGCCCACCGCCATGGGGTTAAAAAAAAGATAAGAACTACGGCCTTAACCCGCCGTGGGTTTTGTGGTTTATTCGCTTTTGTTTCTTGTAAGAAATTCTTTGCACATCATCAATAGAAAAGCGAAAGCAGCAGCTGTTACAATTAAGTCTGGCCAGGGATCAAGTATTTTCATAGCTTGTGGTTTTTTCTTTCTTCAGTTGTTATAAATGAACTACGGTTGCTTGATTTAGCTATTATTTCGAGTTGGATTCTATCGATACGGATGGTTGAGCTATTATCACCGTCTTTGATCTCTTTTACCAATCCTTCTTTAATCCAGCGGTCTACTATAGCTCTCCCATAGAGTTTGGAGGCCTGTTTTTTCGAGATGTAGGGTTTAAGTTTTGTTTCCGAAACTGTGCCGGTCATAAGCCCCTTTTTAAATCCAATTTCAACAGCATCGGCCAATAAGTCTTTTAAGTGTTTTTCTTCGAGGTTGTATGTCATAACTGTAAAATCTTTCGAATATTTATATCAAGAATGTTTTCGGCATACCAATTGTAAAGCTCAATCTCATTTTGAATATTTAGCTTCGCATACACGTTCTGGAAATGCCGTTGAATTGTACCGGTAGAACGAAAAGTAGCTTCGGCGATCTCCTTTCGACTTAACCCTTGTAGCTTAAGTCGAATTACCTGATCTTCTGTTTTTGTAAGGATTTGTGTATGCATGGGTGCGATTTTATGCTGTTACTAAGTCTTCGCCGCTCCAGGCATCGATCCCGAAAGCCCGGAAAGTAGTTTCAACTACGTCAGTCTCTTCCAGGATAAAACCACGTTTACCTTCTTTTTTATGACTGAATGTTTGATGGGACCATTTGCATCGTTTCATGATGGTTTCTTTGACGATAGGAGCCTCTTTTACTTTAAGTTTTCCGTAAGCTCTTTTGAAATTTTCTTTATGTACCATTTGTAGTATTTTATTTTGTTGTATCCTTGTTTACTTTTGAAACACGATCTGATCCATCAGATGTTCACAATTTCACTTAGGTGAAACCTGTGGTATCCAAAGGAATGATCCTAAGTTTTGTGGTGAGCCAACGGTAACGGCCAATAAACAGGATTGCAGATTTCATCAATTGGCTTCCTGATGGAGTGGGGGATGCTCCGGTTATAGCCGGTACTTGTAAATTGGGAAGGAGGATTTGTATAATCTCTCCTTTTTGCATGTTTGTGTTCATTAAAATTTTTTGTTGTTCAAGTTGCAAATGTAAACTTTAGAGAATCGCAAAACAATAAAAGAGAATTTAGTTACCAACAAAAGCGTTATTCATAGACAATATAAATACGATGCCAGATTTTGAAATTAACAAAAGAGTAAAAGAGGTTCAGATTCATAGTGGTTTAAATCAGAGAGACTTTGCTGATAAAATTGGAGTTTCATATACGACAGTTAATGAGGTCTTGAATAATAAAAAAGGTCCGGGAATGAATGTCATGCAAGGGATTGCATTCGCTTTTGTTGAGATTTCAAAAGAATGGCTTCTTACAGGCAATGGTTCTATGAAAGAGAATAATCAAATCAATTCAATTGAAGATCAAAAGATTGAAAAGCTGGTAACGATACCGTATTATCCTGAAATTAATGCCAGTGCTGGTCTTGGTTTTTTAGCTGATAACAGTTCCGCGTTTAGTATACCGATCAGTATTCCAAATGTCGATGCACAGGCATTCATTAATGTTTTTGGGGATTCGATGTCACCAAAATATTGTAGTGGGGATATTATTGGTGTTAAAGAAATTGGGAAGGATTTCGTGATGTACGGACATGCATATGTAGTTCAAATGACTGATGAGGAAGCATATTTAAAGTACATTAAGAAAGGGAGAGATGAAGAGCACTGGATTCTGGCAAGCGAAAACCCGCAGCATGAACCGCAAGAATTTCATCTTTCAAAAATCGATAAGGTTTTTATTATCAAAGCAGTAATTTCAAAGACAACAATTCTGTAAGATTTTGATTTATAAATAAATCAAAGGCTGACAGGCAAAATAATTTCTTGATCTTTGGCTTCTGCAGGAACAGAACACACATAATCAATCACCTTCCTGTTTGCTTCATCAATTAGTGACCAATCTTTGGTAATATAAATATCTGTGATCTTCAGGTTACCGTCAACATGGTTTAACGCTAAATGAACATCATCCCGGCTAATTTTGCAATTGTTTCTGGCAATTGTTGCCCAACTATGCCTGGCAAAATAAGTAGAAATTGAATCTGAAATTTTACATGTTTTTCCAACCTGTTTAAGCCCATTGTTAATATTGGCATTAAATATCTGGGAGGTTGAGTACATCTTGTAAAAATTGAAAACACGCTTTCCGGTTTTGTCCAGGTATTTTTTAATTATTGGAATAACTTCAGGCTCAACTTTTAATGAAATAAGCGCTTCATCCTGTCTCCGGTCCTTGGTTTTGGTTCTATTATAGGTTAAACGGCCATCTTTGTATGAATCGATATTATAAAGATCGACAGTATTCATTCCAACGAGGTAAAAACTGAGCGCGAAAACATCACGAGCGAGATTTGCACGGTTTATGCCATGTGTCCCGAAAATGGCGATATCGGGCGCATTAATGATTGATCGTATCATTTCAACTTTAAGACTTCTTTTAACGGCCTCTTTAGCTTTTGGTAGTTTGTATTTGGTAAAAGGGTAGTGGGTGATGAGCATTTCATCTTTTTCATCGTCGTTATATTCTTCCCTGGCTGCATTAAAAAGTGTTCGTATATCGGCCATGTAATCACGAATTGCCACAATAGACAATGGAGGTCTGACAGACGTTATATCCTTCCCAAATTGGTTTTTTCTTGTGATTGTATGGGGCCTTAAAAGATACTTCTCATATTCTTTAAGAATTTTTGAGGTTATTTCTTTAATAGAAATCTTTTCCCGGTCAAAGTAATCAATGAATGAATTAAGTGTCGTCTTTAAGCGCCTGGACCGGGATGGCTGCATATCCTTTATTTTGTCAATGTGTTTGAGCGAAAACGAAACAAAATCAATTGTTGTATTGGTTCCAGAGTTTGACCATTTTTCAAGGTATTCGGCTAATTCCTTACTGGTGAAAGAATCAATTTTACTTCCAAGCTTCCTAAGTAAAAGTTCTTCATACCTATCAATCTTATTAGCAACCTCTTTAATCACAAATTTATCCCTCAGTTTGAATGATTTGTCCATCTGATTATCGGAAACGTAGTATTCCGTTTTTAGGTAGGAGATCTTTCTTTTAAAGGTAAGACGGATCGAAACCGGGTACTTACCGTCGATTCTTTTCTGATGTTTTTGGATGGAAATTGCAAAAGTTGCCATGTTTTGTTGTTTTAGTGAAACTATGGTGAAACAAAATATTGTAAATAATTATAAATCAAATATATATGAATAAATATTTGTATAAAATTAATTCATATATTCTGAAGCATTTGTCCGTATTAGAATATATATTCCATTGTAATAGAGATATATAATGATTAAATGAATAATGGTTAGTTGATTTTCTTTTACAACAATTGTAAACAATCACATTAAAAATCCTGTCAAATTCAATATTTTTGAATAAATACATAAATATATATTATGACTGTTATGCAATTGAAGAACATATCAGCAAAACCCTTGTCAAATATACTGATTATCCTGATATATTCGTGAAACCATGGTGAAACTTTCAAGTTTAAATCGACATTGTGGGGTGTTTTTTTGAACAATAAAAAAACCCCCCGCGTTTGCGAGAGGTTTTTAATTACTTGAAATACAGTGTTTTATAATGAGCCACTAATGGGACTCGAACCCACGACCTGCTCATTACGAATGAGCTGCTCTACCAACTGAGCTAAAGTGGCTTTTATGGTCGGCAAATGTAGTAAAATTGAGTTGGAGACCAATATTTAGTTTGCTTTTTTTAATTTTCCCAATCGAGGATGATTTTTCCGCAATTCCCCTCTTCCATAATATCAAAAGCTTTCTGGAATTCAGTGTAATGAAACCGGTGCGTGATTACCGGCGAAATATCCAGTCCCGAAAGCAGCATTTTCTCCATCTTGTACCAGGTTTCATACATTTCACGTCCATAGATTCCTTTCAATGTCAAACCTTTGAAAATTACTTTATCCCATTCAATCTGAGTAGTGTCTGGTAAGATGCCGAGCAGTGAAATTTTCCCGCCATTATACATATGCTTAATCATGGAATCGAAGGCAATAGGCGAACCTGAAACTTCAAGTCCAATATCGAATCCACCTACCATTCCCACTTGTTTCATCGCTGAGGCAATATCATCTTTCATCGGATCAACTACCAGCGTGGCTCCCATTTTACGTGCAAGATCACGACGGTATGGGCTTACTTCCGATCCTACGACATTTCGTGCTCCTACAAACTTGCAAATTGCTATCGCCATACAACCGATTGGTCCTCCAGCCCCGGTCACTAAAACATCTTCTCCGATCAACGGGAAGGAGAGGGCAGTGTGGGTTGCATTTCCAAACGGATCCATGATGGAAACGATCTCATCAGGAATCCTTTTATCAATGAATAATACATTTTCAGCAGGGACACAAACATATTCTGCAAAACCTCCATCCCGGTTGACGCCAATTCCGACAGTATGATCGCAGATATGACGCCGACCTCGCCGACAGTTGCGGCAGAAGCCACAGGCAATATGTCCTTCGACTGTTACGCGCTCACCTGTCTGAATCTTTGTAACTTCATTACCGATCTCAACGACTGTACCTACATATTCGTGCCCGATGGTCATCGGCGTTTTAATTGTCTTCTGCGCCCATGCATCCCATTTATAGATGTGCAGATCTGTTCCGCAGATTGCAGATTTTGATATTTTAATAAGAACCTCGTTAACACCTGGTTGCGGCACTGGAATATCTTCGAGCCAAAGTCCGCGTGCCGGTTCCATTTTTCTGATCGCCTTCATTTTTAACGATTTAATTTATAGAATACAAAGTAAGATAAATTGTGTTCTACAATTCCTAATTTTAATCAGTAACATCAGATATTTCACAAAAAAAATCAACAACCATAATCCAAAATATTTGGTTTTGCTTCCTGTAAATTATAAATGAATGATAGTCAATGTGTTTATTCAATTATTTTTTTGTTTTCTTTAAGATTTTACCCTTGCCAAAAGCGAAAATAAAAATATGCTGTATAACATGTTTTTATTTTCATCGTTCCAATCTTTTAAATATCAATGGAATAATACCATGTCGAAGGCCTGTTTTTTAACCTTTTGTTAATGTACCCTAACATCCATTAACATTTTTTAATAAAAACATCTAATTTAGCCATCGCTTAAATGAGGAACATTTAGTGATTATCGGACTTTTACTAAGACTACATTTTTTTCTAACTAGACAATCAAAAGAGCTAACCAATGGGGTTGGCTCTTTTTGTGTTTTGACAATTCGGCAAAGAAGAGGATGAGAAATTCAACAATGTGGCAATTCAGCAACTTTCCTGTCCACTTTGACTTTTAACCCGACCTTAAACTTTATATTTCAATATCTTTCATAAAAGGGCTCTCCATTCGCCCAATGCCAACAGTTAATTACTCAGCAATTAGCACTGTGACACTCTTCCTTAAAATTAAAGGAACTTTTTAAGAGATAAGAGTTTGGAATCAAATAAAATGTTACTACTTTTGCGCCACTCATTTATAGAGTATAATTGTTTAATATAAATCTTATAAGTATGTTGAACCAGTACGAAACCGTTTTCATTGCTACTCCCGTTTTATCTGAGGCTCAGATAAAGGAAGCGGTAGGAAAGTTCAAGGATCTGATCATTGCAAGTGGCAGTGAACTAATCCATGAAGAACATTGGGGTCTAAAGAAATTGGCCTACCCCATTCAAAAGAAATCGACAGGATTTTATCATCTGTTCGAATTCAAGGCTGATCCGGCTTACATTGGCAAACTTGAAACAGAGTTCCGTCGTGACGAGCGTATCATCCGTTTCATTACAGTGAAACTGGATAAATTCGCCGCTGCTTACAGCGAGAAGAGACAAAAGAAGGTAAATGCAAAAACTCAAAAGGAGAACTAAGTCATGACCACAAATTCAAGTGAAATCAGATATCTCACTCCACCATCGGTTGAGGTAAAAAAGAAAAAGTATTGCCGTTTCAAGAAAAACGGAATCAGGTATGTTGATTACAAGGATCCTGAGTTCCTGAAAAAGTTTCTTAACGAACAGGGTAAAATCCTTCCACGCCGACTTACAGGTACTTCATTGAAGTATCAGCGTAAAGTATCCCAGGCTGTTAAACGCTCAAGAATGATTGCGTTGCTGCCTTATGTAACAGATTTGATGAAATAATAATTAGGAGAGACAAAAATGGATATCATTCTTCTTCAAGATGTAACAAATCTGGGCAGCAAAGACGACAATGTATTTGTGAAAAGCGGGTATGGTCGTAATTACCTGATTCCCCAGAAAATGGCAATATTGGCCACTCCTTCTGCAAAGAAGGTGCTTGCCGAGAACCAAAAACAACGTGCCCATAAAGAGGCCAAGTTGAAAGATCAAGCTCTTTTGTTAGCTGAAAAACTAAAAACTATCGTTATTACCATCGGTGCAAAAACAAGCACAACTGGTAAAATCTTCGGTTCGGTTAACAGCATTCAGGTAGCTGAAGCATTAAAAGAGCAAGGATTCGAAGTTGATCGTAAGCAAATCCTTATTAAGGAAGATGCGATCAAAGAAGTTGGTAAACATACCGCGAAAGTGAAATTTCACCGCGATGTGGTTGTTGATTTCGAGTTCGAAGTTATCGCAGAATAAAGGAAGGTTTTTATAAATCACTTTTCGATAATACAATTTCAAACAGAATAAAGGCTGTCTCTTCCAAGGGACAGTCTTTCATTAATTTTAAGAATTGCAGAAACCTTAAAAAGTCAGCACTTTCCAGTTTTCTTTAAGGTAAACAGTCAGCACTGGTCCCATAGGTTTTACTTCTATTCCCATTGCTGCTAGCTGATCAGCAACTCCGTACATGTTTGCACAAGCCACGCAAGCTTCCACTTTTACTCCATCGGCGATCATCTGTTTGACTCTTTCCTGCAAAACTTTATTTTCGGATAGCAGTTTTGCAGAGGGCCCCCAAGCTACGAGAACAACTTCGTCGAACCACCCTTTGAGTTTGGCATTTTGTGTATACATAAAACAAACCTTTTCGGCTACTTCAGGATCACTACTTGTCCAAACTACAGCAAGTTGTTGTCTCTCAGAAATTTTCATTTTTTCATCGTTTTTATTGCTCCCTATCAAGTTACTCGTTGTAAGAATTATAAGGAGTAAAGGTAAAATTGCTCTCATTTCAATTAAATATTAATTTTCAGAAAATTAATCAATATCCTGGTTTTACAGCATTTTTATTCAAACAAATGAATATTTTAATCAAGGAATAGCCTTTATTAATCGCTTCTAATTTATATTTGTATAATTGTAAAAAAGGAACTTTGAAAAAGAAAACTCAGCAGGATATTATCGACCTTTATAAGAAAAGGTTCATGGAAGAAAGTGTTACAGTTGAAATTTTACCTCCTTCGGGATCGTACCGCGAATACATACGACTGACCAGTCCACATTTTAAAGCAATAGGTACCTGGAACGAAGACGAGAAAGAGAATAGCGCTTTTATCGAATTTTCGAAACATTTCAGAAATAAAGGAATAAAAGTGCCTGAGATTTATGATTATCGACCCTCTGAATGTATTTATCTTCAGGAAGATCTGGGTAATGAAACCCTTTACAGCTATTTAAGTGAAGTGAGGGAATTTGAGGGATTTTCGGATAAAATTATTCGGATTTACCGTAAGATAGTGCAGGAGCTGCCTAAAATACAGATTGTTGCTGGCAAGGATCTCGATTATAATTTCTGTTATCCGCGCAAAGCGTTCGATCGGCAGTCGATGATGTGGGATCTGAACTATTTCAAGTATTATTTTCTTAAATTGGCTAAAATTTCTTTCAATGAACAGCTTCTGGAAGATGATTTTACGACGTTTACCGATTACCTGTTGAAAGCAGAAAGCAATTTCTTCATGTTTCGCGATTTTCAGAGCCGCAATGTGATGCTTGTTGATGGTGAGCCATGGTTTATTGATTATCAGGGCGGCAGGCAGGGAGCGCTTCAATATGATCTTGCTTCGCTGCTTTACGATTCGAAAGCCGACATTCCCCAAAATGTTAGGGAGGAGCTGATGGAAGATTATCTGGACGAATTGGAGAAGATTCATCCCGTCAACCGGATCGAATTTTGTCAGTATTTTTATGGTTATGTGCTCATCAGGATGATGCAGGCAATGGGCGCTTATGGTTTCAGAGGTTTTTATGAAAAGAAGGAACACTTTCTGAAAAGCATCCCTTTTGCGCTTGATAACCTTGAAATTGTACTTCGTAAAGTTGATTTGCCAGTCGAGCTTGGCGAATTGATTAAGGTATTAAAGTCGCTATCGGCATCTGAAACCTTGAAGAAAGTAGCTTCAAAACAGGTGGAACTGACCATTGCAATCACAAGTTTTTCGTATAAAAAGGGGTATCCCAACGACCTTTCAGGGAATGGTGGAGGATTTGTTTTCGATTGTCGCTCAGTGAGAAATCCGGGCAAATACGATCAATATAAATCACTGACGGGTAAAGATGATGCCGTGATCAGGTTTTTTGAAGAAGATTCAGATATGGAAGAGTTCCTTAATCCCGTATTTTCCATTGTCGAAAGGTCGGTTGAAAAGTATATTAAACGCGGATTTACCCACCTTTCTGTTGGTTTTGGTTGCACCGGTGGTCAGCATCGGTCTGTTTATTCGGCGGAAAGGATGGGAACATACCTGAGAAACAAATACCCTGTACGTGTTGTTATTAACCATCGTGAACAAGACAATTGATTCAAAATGACAAAAAAGCGTTGCGAGAAAAAGGATTACGAAAAGCCGGAAGAACCCAAATTCGAATGTAAAAAGTGCGGTCGTAAAGCCATAAAGGAGAAGCAGGTTTGCAAACCTAAGGAGATTGATTAAATGAAAGCGATGATTTTTGCTGCCGGACTCGGCACCCGTCTTTATCCTTTAACCCTCCACAAACCCAAGGCGCTTGTTGAGATTTCGGGCAAAACATTGCTTCAGATGGCAATAGAAAAAGTGAGTCAGGCTGGCTATCATGATTTGGTAATCAACATACATCATTTTGGTGATCAGATTATTGAATATTTGGAGAAGAATAACAATTTTGGTCTGAACATCCTCATTTCGGATGAGCGGAACCAATTATTGGATACGGGTGGTGGTATTTTAAAAGCATCAACCTGGTTATGTGGAGATGAGGCTTTTCTGGTATATAATGTTGATGTGCTGAGTAATATCGATTTACAGCTTTTCAGAAAGTACCACCTTGAACAGGGTGGATTGGCGACACTTGCTGTTCGACAACGCAATACCGCTCGTTACCTTGCTTTTGATGATGCAATGCAACTTTCGGGGTGGCGGAATATTAAAACCGGCGATGAGATTGCATCGCGCAATATGCAGAATTGCAGTTTGCTGGCATTCAGTGGCATTCAGTTGATCGAACCAGCAATTTTTAAGTCGATTACCGAAACGGGAAGTTTTCCGTTGATTCCGCTTTATCTCCGACTTGCTGCAGATCAGCGGATTATGGGGTATCTCGATAAGTCAACCTTATGGATGGACCTCGGAAAACCAAGTCAGATTATTGAAGCAGAAAGATATATTGTTTAACCAAAATTTTCAGATCATGACTATTAACAGACGTAATTTCCTGAAATTTTCCACCGGAACTGCTGTATTGGCAGCTCTTGTGCCGGCTTCGTCGACACTTTTATCATTCACTCAAAAACCAAAGAAAATGAGCGCAAAATCTTTAAATGTTGTGGCAATTGCCGAAACTTCTGCTGATAGGGCAGAGGAATTAAAATCAGTATGCCTTGGACTGATCGAACCAACCAGAAAAGAAAAGGGTTGTATCAGTTATGATCTTTACCAGGACACCACAAATCCCGGAAGATTTACATTTATTGAAAACTGGCAAAGCAAAGAACACCTCGATGTTCATTTAAAAACGCCGCACCTTGTGGCAGCCGGCGCCGCTTTTGGAAAAATCGTAACCAAAGAAATGGTGGTTATGATGCTGAATAAATTGACTTAACTGATTACCATTTAATTGGTTCTTTCCCATAGGCGAAAAGGTATTCATTGGCTTTGCTAAACTGATGATTCCCGAAAAATCCTCTGTGGGCTGATAACGGAGAAGGGTGAACTGAGCTCAATACCAGGTGTTTGTTGGTGTTAATCAGTTCACCTTTTCGTTGTGCATAAGCTCCCCAAAGCAGAAATACAAGATGTTCCCCGGAGTCGGAAAGCATTCGAATCAAATTGTCAGTGAACGTTTCCCACCCTTTTTTCTGATGCGAACCAGCCTGATGTGCACGAACAGTAAGTGTTGCGTTGAGTAAAAATACTCCTTGTTCCGCCCAACGTTCAAGGTTTCCCGATTTGGGAACCGGTATATCCAGATCGTTTTTAATTTCCTTAAAGATATTTTGAAGCGAAGGTGGTTGACTAACACCATCGGGAACTGAAAAGCAGAGTCCGTGTGCCTGCCCTGGTTCATGGTAAGGATCCTGCCCAAGGATGACCACTTTAACTTTGTCGAATGGACATTTTTCGAATGCATTGAAAATCAGCTTTCCGGGAGGATAGATTTTTTGAGTCGCATATTCCGATTTTACAAAGTTGGTTAAATCGAGGAAATAGGGCTTTTCGAACTCATTCTTTAGATGCTCTTTCCAGCTTGATTCAATTTTAATGTCCATCCTTTTCTGCTGTAATATTTAGAATTCTGTTTCTCCTTCAAAATTAGGACACTTTTCGTTGCATCAAAACATGTTCCTGAAATATACCTGCCAACCAACCGTTTTTTTGCTTAGAATTGTGGAAAATTAATGCAAATGGATATTCGCGACAGAGACTTTCAGGATGAATTTGTTTTTCAGGCCTCGCGAAGCGGTGGGCCGGGAGGGCAGAACGTCAACAAATAGTACGCGATTACCCCCTCGCTGTAATTGATTGTAGATTAATATATTGTGCGTTTTTTTAATTGAATTGTGGTAAATTGCTACATATGAATGTTTGGGATAGGGACTTTAAGGATGAATTTGTTTTCCAGGCTTCGCGCAGTGGTGGTGCGGGTGGTCAGCATGTAAATAAGGTGAGTACAAAAGTAGAATTGCGTTTTAATATTACCAATTCTGTTTTATTGAACGATGAGGAAAAAACAATTATTGCCGGTAAACTGATGAATAAAATCAATAATCTTGGTGAGTTAATTCTTGTTTCCCAAACGGAGCGTTCACAACTAAAAAATAAAGAAAAAGTCATCGAAAAATTTTATATGCTTCTTGTCAGAGCACTGACACCCCGAAAAAAAAGAGTTGAAACGAAACCTACCAGAGCCTCCGTTGAAAAGAGACTTGAATCGAAACGGATTCTGGCGAAGCTGAAAGCCAACCGGAAGGACCTTGATTTGTGATTTTGATTTTCCCTTCCGGATGCATTTCAGTTTTCTACAATTTCAAACTATCGTAAACATCCAGAATCTCTTTCTCCCGAATCCCCAGATACTTTTTTGTCATGGCAGGACTGCTATGGTTGAAAAGTTCCATTAACAATATTACCGCCTCATTTGAGTAGTTATTTAACCGAAGGACCCTGTTGCCAAGGGTTTTTCTGAAAGTATGACTACTTACGTTTCCCTCAAGCTCAATACCATAGTGTTTTAAGATCTCTTTTAATTTGACATTCACGTAGCTCTTGTCGATGGGTTTCGTACCGTACCTGTTTATAAATATGTATTGGTAGGTATCCACAATAAGCATTTTCTGTTTTACCTGTTCAACAATAGCTTTAAGATCAGAGTTGATCTTGATGCGTCGTGTCTTCTTGGTTTTCTGTTCCTGAATAGTCAGGATTTCGGTATTTTCGAACTGATTAAACCGAAGTTGCAAAAGATCACCTATTCGAAGACCCGTAAATACCCCAATGGCGATGAGAAGACAGAACTTGTATTCTGTATCTCTTTCAAGTTTTCCAATTAGGGATTTAAAGTCATCCCAATCCATACTTGTTGTTGTCGTTCTTTGACCTTGTAAGCTCATAATGAGTGTTTTTTAATATTGGTTATGTTATTTCTTTGCTTATACTTATCTCGTTTTATACACTAAGTCTTAGTTAAATCGAAATGATGCAAAATTATTTTTTGTAAGGTACTGGAAATCAACAATAAATTTAATTGAATAACTTATACTTTCTCTATAAGTGTAAGTTGAAGGGGCTTACTTTCATATGCCTGTACGTTTAGTTTTGTAGTCGTTGTTAATTTAGAGAAGTCTTTTGGCAATATTTCTTCATCGCCATCTTTCACCGTGGAATTTTTAATTTCATGTTCATATCGCAGTTTATCTAATCCTGTGTAACCTGTCCATGCATCAGATATTATCTTGGACGATTTTTCAATATTATTTTCTATGAACCCGCTTAATGCCTCGCTTGTTGCCTTCGGAATTTTGGCTAACCTCATTCTACCGGTTTTTCTGCTATTTATTTCTACTGCAACCGCGATTATACTTTTACCTTCTGCACCTCGTCCGCTTTTCCCGATTACCATAACTTTAATCAATTCATTGGTGTACCTATTGAAACTGTATCAAAAATGCTGGGGCGTACCTCACTGAAAACAACTAAGATTTACAGTAAGGTTGTCGACACCAAAATTTCAAAGGATATGGAAGCCTTAGCGTCAAACCTGCAATTCGCAAGAGTGAATGAAAGTTTGGTTGGAAATTAAATATCTCAGCCTCACTGATAATTATCCACTTGTAGGCCCTATATTCTTCATATTAACAGCCAATTATGCTGCTTTCGGCTGATTCATTTTGCTAAAGAGCGGCCTCTTCTTTAGAAACCAGCCTTCACAATGTTAATTTTAATTTGTAAACATATATGACATTATAAATCCATATATAGTTGTATATCAACATATGTATGGGTTTTTACTGATAACTTTTGTTAAATTCATGATTAGAACTGAACAATTGTTTAATAACTGACATATATTGCATCAGCAGAAATAAGAATTAAGAACGAACTTATAATACTGTATTTCTGCGAGTTGAAATGTAATTAATATTATATATTATATGCTCAGAAAAAAGGATGAGGTTTTTAAATGGTTAAGAAGTAAAGATTTACGTGAAATGCTTGGCATTTCGGACAGCACATTGCAAACAATGAGGATTAATAGAACAATTCCAGCTTATCGGCTGGGAGCTTCCTGGTTCTACCGTTATGATGAGATTATCGCCGTACTAGAGTCCAATAGGATTGGAAGGAGGGCTAATAATAATGAATAATGGCGACTTGAGCTACAGGTTTAAGGAATTTTCTGGTTCGCTCCAACTATTGACAGATGAAGTTATTAAATTAAAAACTGCCTTTGGAATGAATGTGTTGTGGGATAATTCAGATGTCATACGATACTGGAAAGTATCACAAAGAACACTGGCTTCCTGGAGAGCTGATGGTTTAATCGATTACGTACAGGTTGGCGGAAAAATCTGGTATACAAGGGAGGCTCGTGAATTGTTTTTGAAAAAAAATACTATGAAAAATGAAAACTAGACCAGAGCTTATGCAAACAATCTATGATCAAGATTTTACCACTGTTACACCATTTAATAATTCGGAAAGTTTATTCAGTGACATTGTGGTTTTCACCGAAAAGTGTAATCATTATTTTCCAGGGGAAAGGAATAATTTCATCTCTTTGCTGTCCCAAAACCTCAACCGTTCTGGTATGAATGAAGTAGAGGCAGAAAAGTTAATAATGTTGAATTATCCCAAACTTTCAAGCAAGATCGAACTGGCTGTAAAAGAGGCTTACGCGCTTGTTGTGGAACATGATATGTTTGGTCCGGGTTATTACACATCCGCAACTTCTGCAACCTTTGCAATAGGCTCAATGCGCCAAAGTACACCTCTTATTCCAGATGCTGTATTCCATCATTTACCTGATTTACTGAATGAATGTACTACGGTTTTTAATGTGCCTCGTGAAAGAGACGTCTTCTTAACTGGCGCCCTAACCATCCTAAGTGGATGTTTTAGTAAAATAGTTGGGCTTTACGACAATAGGCCATATTCTCCCAACCTATTCTCCTTCATCATCGCACCTCCTGCAAGCGGGAAAGGGGTGTTAAGTTATTCTCGTCAATTAGCACAGGTAATACATGAAAATATTAAACCTGATGCTGAATCCTCCGATAGACTTACGCAGAATGGAGGAGAACAATTTACTCATTTTATCCCGGCAGACAGTAGTTCAGCTGCAGTTAAGCGGCTTCTCCAGCGTAATAATGGTCAGGGTACAATCTGTGAGACTGAGGCAGATACATTGAGCGCCACCCTGCAACAAGATTGGGGAGGTTATGATGACCTGCTACGGAAGGCGTTCCATCACGAACAGGTATCCTTCGCGCGTGTTGGCGACAAGGATGATGTAAAACTGGGTGAAATCAAGCACCCCCGGTTAACGGTCTGTTTATCGGGAACCCCAAGTCAAGTTCCCTCATTGCTGAAAAATACTGAAAATGGATTATTCAGCCGTTTCATATTCTATACTTATCATAATGATGGAGTTCCGACTTTTAAAGACGTATTTGCAAAGGTTGGTCCCGCAAATCTGGAAAGTCATTTTAATGTAATGGCAGATAAGGTATTTAAAATGTTTGATGAAGCGTTAAAGACTGGTACGGTGGATTTTGAAATGACGCCGGATCAACAACATTGTTTTATAAGCCAGTTTGATGATCGGTTAAAACGGTTTGATGAGCAATTTGGCGAAGAAACCCGTGGAGTAGTATTTCGGCTGGGTCTTATCACTTTCCGCATTGCGATGGTATTAACCATTGTTCGCAGTCTGGGGGAAAAATCGTTCTCCAAAACAATCATATGTACGGATGAAGATTTTGAGACAAGTATAATACTATCAGATATTTATTTGGACCACAGCATGGTGGTTTTCCAATCGCTACATGGGTACCGAAAGGTCCAGTCTAATGCAATGACATTTCTAGATTTCCTGCCAGCAGGCGAATTTACCTATTCGACAGCGTTAAATATTGGTGATAAAATATGTGGATTCGGAGAACGGTCCATTTCTTCCTATTTGAAAGAGTTGGTCAGTAAACAATTTTTGAAGCAGCCTAAAAGAAATGGAACATACATTAAAAATTGATTGTAAAAATTTGCAGGTGTTGCAAGAATTGCAGATCTTGCAGTACATTATTAATAAACTTATCCTTCTGGGTAAGCTTATTATTTTTGAAATGAGCCAATTTGTAATTTTCATAATTTAAATAAATTTACTTATGAATAATGACAAGATTAATGAATTTACGCAACAAGCCTGGAATCCCTTAACCGGATGTAGTAAAATTTCCTCCGGTTGTATGAATTGTTATGCAGAAAAAGATGCCTACAGACAAAGAGATCTGTTTAAAAACCCAAAATACAAAAATGGATTTGACCTCACCTTACATGAAGAAGTCTTAGAAAATCCTAATTACTGGAAAAAACCCAAACGGATATTTGTAAATTCTATGAGCGACTTATTTCATGAAGATGTACCAGTTGAATTCATTTTAAGGGCATTTTCAGTTATGCAGGATAATCCCCAACATCTCTATATTATTCTGACCAAACGCGCTGATATTTTGGAGAGGTTAAGTCCTGAACTTCCATGGATTGATAATATCCTGATGGGGGTAACTGTCGAAGAGGAAAGGTACAAATGGCGAATTGATTGTCTTCGTAATTCAGGTGCAATACGTAAGATGATTTCGGCAGAGCCTTTATTGTCCGATTTGGGAGAACTTAATTTATCGGGCATTGACTGGATGATGGTAGGCGGCGAATCAGGCGAAAATTGTCGCCCAATGGAAAAAGCATGGGTTTTGAGCATTCGTGATCAGTGTGAATCGCAGGATACAGAATTCACGTTTAAGCAATGGGGCGGGGTATACAGACGTGAGAATGGTTCCATTTTGGACGAAAGGCACTACGATTATATGCCTGAACCATGGTAATAATCTGAATATAAAGACTAATTATCTCAAGCCTGCCTTTTAGGTGGGCTTTTAATTGTCAGTTCCTAAAGTCTCTCTGCGTTTTCGGCTTTTTTGATTTCAACACTATATGTGTCATCAGAAAGTTTAATATTTGAATCTTGCATTTCCTTACCATCGTCGCTAAAATACTTCAGAACTATACTTGTGCATAAAATATGCTTGTCGCTATTTTGCCAAATAGAAGTGTATTCTTTGACTTTTTTGGGGACACGTTCCCCTGTGTTTAAGTCGGTAAATATATAATCTGCATCTTTAAGATCATTTTTTGGTTCACCATACTTTAAGGTTAAAGTTTCAATCAAATTTCCACTATAACTACATTCAATTTCAACAAGTTTACCATTGAAAAACTTCAATCTGACTGATTCAAATTCAATAATATCTGACACATACAATTTAGGAATAAAGAACAATCGCACCGTTTTATCCAAAGATGAATAGGGTGCTGAATGTTTTTCTGGATTGTCAGCTATAAATTCAAATGCACTGTTTGAATGAGAGTTACGAATCAGCTCTAACTCTTTACCAATTTCATGATACAAAATTGGCTTAACTTTAAACCCCAATTCATTTATGATTGCTATTGGAGATCCAAGTTCCAGTTTGCCTAATCCAGTGATCTTGATTTGGGCATTCACCCCAAAGTAGAGGGATATTAATATCAAAATTAAAATTGATTTCTTCATGATTTTCTTGATTAGCAGGATGATGTAAGTAGAAATTACAAATGCACAGAAAATGGTAAATTAGAGTGCACAGAAATTGGCAACAACGGTGCACAACTTTTCTGTTTTCAAATGTAGGTTATTTTTCTTCATTTTGATTAAATATTGATT
>Ga0209123_1001422_pt1 | contig 23768 bp, 22 predicted proteins | sample BarGraIncu00431A_FD_184500 | JGI IMG/M metagenome (GOLD analysis project Ga0209123, IMG submission 184500) | Arctic peat soil microbial communities from Barrow, Alaska, USA - Barrow Graham LP Incubations 004-31A (SPAdes) (version 2) | ecosystem: Environmental > Terrestrial > Soil > Wetlands >...
CCGCTCTCTACGGAGCGACCGATTCATCGATCACCGGAGTTCTCGATAAACTTCCCAAAGCCTTTTTGGCAATGTTCGGAATGGCGAATCTTGAAGTGACCTCGCTCAGCGGTTTCTATGGGATGTTACATTTCTATCTGGTGATCATGGGGGCAGTCTATGCAATCATTCTCGGAGCCGGTATATTGGCCAAAGAAGAACGCGATAAGACAGCTGAATTCTTAATGGTCAAACCGGTGACTCGGTCTTGGGTATTGGGTCAAAAACTATTAGCCGGAATTATTTATGTGTTGGCGTTCGTCTTTATCGATTATGTTGTATCCGTTTTGTTTATCGCTAAAATAGCGCCTAATGAAAACATCTCCGCAGAATTGGGATTGATGTTCGGTTCGATGACATTGTTGATGTTGGCGTTCTATTGCTTCTCATTCGGATTATCCGGCTTGATGAAAGATAATCGCAGAGCTTCGATGATCATGATCTCAGTGATGGGAATCAGTTATATCGGAGCGGTCATGATGGATCTTTTTGATGGCAGTGGTTGGGCTCGACCTTTTATATTATTTAAATATTTCCCGAATGATCTGATCATTAAAAACAGCATATTGGAACCTCTCTATCTCGGGCTTAGTCTGTTATGGATAGGTGTTGGATTAGCCATGGCGTTTATTCGATTCCCAAGACGGGATCTGCATATTTAACTTTCAGGCGGTAGATCCGCCTTTTTTTTCGAAAGGGGTGGAATTTACGGAGAAATTTGTTATAATTGAAAAGCAAGTCATGCACCAGTGGCGGAATTGGCATACGCGCACGTCTCAGAAGCGTGTGGTTTAACCGTACGGGTTCAAGTCCCGTCTGGTGCACCAGTAAAAAATAATCGATTTTCTCAAACGGGGAGATCGATTTTTTTATATTCAGTTCACTTTTATTTACTATGTGAGCGTAAAAATACCGGAATGCTTTCCGCAAAGAAAGTAATGAATGTATCTTTGAATTTCTGATCATCGAGTTTTAAGACACCCAATGAATATTGGATAGCTATACCGTCCAGTGCAGCGACTAAGATGGCTGCCAGACTTCGCTGATAGTCGATATTTTCGATACCGAACGCATAGAAGTACATCTCGGCCACTTTTTGAATGATCTCGGTATAATCTTGTTTGTATTTTTCTTTGATACGTCCGCCTTTGGAAATTGCATACGCAGCCAGTAAGATCAGCAAACGCTGTTCGATTTCTTTTGACATGCGCTCCATGACGCGACTGCTGATTTCAGCCAGGATCTCATCGTTACTTTTCAATTTACTATCTTCGTTCTTTTCAGATAATTTGTGGACGAAGTAAGCAGCTTCTTTGACGGCATCATAAAAAAGATCATCTTTATTTTTATAATGATGATAGATTGCTCCGGTCGTTAACCCTGCCGCTGCAGCGATCTCTCGCATACTCGCATCTTCAAATCCTTTGATTGCAAATACACCCATCGCTGATTCGAGTATATGTTGTTTACTTTTGTTTATCGGTTCAATGTTCATGGTTCTCTTTTCTTCGATCTAGTTCAGTCAATTTTTTAGCTATCATTTGATGGACAATCTTATTATAACGCAATTCTTCGAATGTGTCTTGAAACATAACAACTGTTATGTTATTGTTATCACAAAGGCTGAATACACTCGGTGAAAGGGAAAATTATGACAGAATTCAAAATACTGGAAATCAAACAAAGCGTATTTGCGAATAATAACAGGCAAGCGGATCTTTTGCGTGAGACTTTGAAGAAAGAAGAGGTTTTTCTGATCAATTTGATGTCTTCACCGGGTTCAGGAAAAACAACAACATTGACGCAAACGATCAATCAATTGAAGAATGAGTTCCAGATCGGAGTCATGGAAGCGGATATCGACTCAGATGTAGATGCTAAAACGATTTCGAAAACAGGCGCCAAAGTCATTCAGTTGCATACCGGCGGTATGTGCCACTTGGATGCGGACATGACAAAACAAGGATTGGAAGGATTAGGGGTCAATGAGCTGGATCTGATCATCTTGGAAAATGTGGGGAATTTGGTCTGTCCGGCTGAATTCGATACCGGATCCAGTAAGAATGCAATGATATTGAGTGTTCCCGAAGGTGATGATAAACCGTTGAAATATCCGTTGATGTTTACGATTTGCGATGTCCTGCTGATCAATAAGATCGATGTATTGTCAGTTTTCGATTTCGATATGGAAATCTGTAAAGAACGTGTCCTGAAATTAAATCCGAAAATTAAAATCATTCCGATCTCAGCGCGAACCGGCGAGGGAATCGAAGAGTTTGCAGACTGGTTACGAAGTGAAGTCAAGAACTGGAAAGGTACAACCCAATGAGCGAAACAACGGTCAACCAGAAGTTATTGGAATTCGTCAATAAAGTAAGCAATAAAAAGATGGGTTCAAAATCAATGATACCTGCCAGCGATCCGCGCTACTACATCATGGAACCGGTCGTTACCGAGGAAATGGCGGAAGTTGCCTTATGCATGGATTTCAGAAAACCGAAAAGTGCTGCCGAACTCGCCGTACTTTGTAATAAATCAGTTGAATTGACGGAAAAACTTGCTTGGGAACTTTCACTGGCCGGCGTGTGTTTCGTCAATAAAAAAGAAGACGTCGACAAGTATTGGTATGACACATGGGTTCCGGGAATCATGGAAATGATGGTCAATAATAAAGAGAACGTCAAGAAATTCCCTCAGATTGCGCGTGCTTTTGAAGAATACGGAAGAGTCGTGGGTCCGATGAGTGTCGGTAAGTTCCCGGTCGGAGTCGGCGTAATGCGCGTTATTCCGGTTGAACAAGCGATCCAAGGGGAAACCCGTAAAGCATCTTATGAAGAAATTTCTAAATATCTCGATGAAGCGCATATCTTTTCTGTATCGGATTGTTCATGCCGGACTTCTCGTGAAGCTATGGGTGAAGGTTGCGGTCATTTAAAAGAAGATATGTGTATTCAGTTGGATCATGCGGCAGAGTATTATATCCGTACCAAACGAGGCCGTGAGATCACTCGTGAAGAAGCTTATGAGATCATTAAACGAGCTGAAGACAATGGCTTGATGCATCAGATCCCGAACTTTGACGGAACCGGTAAAACGCATGCGATCTGTAATTGTTGCGGATGTTCTTGTTATGCCATGCGCATCGCTCAAATGTACAACAACAGTGATATGGTCAGATCCAATTACGTTGCTCATGTGGATGCTGAAAAATGCGTTGCTTGCGGTGAATGTGTTGAGAATTGTCCGACTAATGCGGCTCGATTGGGCCAAAAGTTACATCAACTCAATCCGGTCAAAGTCAAAATAGAGGATAATCCCCGCGATACAAAATGGGGTCCCGAGAAGTTTAATACGGATTACCGTACGAATCGTCAAGATGTGGTTGAAAGCGGAACCAGCCCTTGTAAGACTGAATGTCCGGCGCATATCGCCGTTCAGGGTTACGTTAAATTAGCTTCACAAGGGAAATATAAAGAAGCACTTGAATTGATCAAACATGAGAATCCTTTCCCGGCAGTATGCGGTCGTATCTGTCCGCATAAGTGCGAAACGGAATGTACGCGTTGCGGGATCGATAAAGCAGTCGCGATCGATGAGATCAAGAAGTTCATTGCTGATCAGGATATGAACGAGAAACATCGTTATGTACCAAGACTGAGACACAGTTACGGAAAGAAGATCGCTGTTGTCGGAGCCGGCCCGGCCGGCTTATCATGTGCTTACTTTTTAGCGATCGACGGCTATAAAGTTACCGTCTTTGAGAAACAGAAAGTATTGGGCGGAATGTTGACATTAGGCATTCCGAACTATCGGTTAGAGAAAGAAGTCATCAATTCAGAAATCGATATTCTCAGAGAATTGGGTGTTGAATTCAAAACCGGAGTAGAAGTCGGTAAAGATATAACACTCGATGAATTGAGAAAACAAGATTATCGCGCATTCTATGTTGCGATCGGAGCTCAAAAAGGCAGAATCATCGGCATCGAAGGCGAAGATAATGATCATGTATTGACCGGCGTGGACTTTATGCGTGAAGTCAATTTGGGCCAAGCACAAAAGCTTTTAGGGAACGTAGTGGTCATCGGCGGCGGTAATGTTGCAATCGATGTCGCCCGAACCGCGATTCGTGTAGAAGCAGGTAAAGTTGCTATGTACTGTTTGGAAAATCGTGCTCAGATGCCGGCTCTTCCGGAAGAAATCGAAGAAGCTCTCGAAGAGAATATTGTAATCAATAATTCATGGGGTCCGAAACGTATCATTGTTGAAAACGGAAAAGTGACCGGCGTCGAATTCAAGAAATGTGTTTCGGTATTTGATGCAAACGGCAGATTCAGTCCAACCTATGACGAAAATGATACGATCATCGCAGCAGCTGATTATGTTTTGGTTTCCGTCGGCCAATCTATTGACTGGGGAAATCTATTGACTGAAACTACTGTTGAATTCAATCCCAACAAAACACTTAAAGCGGATTCGTTTACGTATCAATCAAATCAACCGGATATATTTACCGGCGGTGATTGCTATACTGGACCGCGCTTTGCGATCGATGCCATTGCAGCCGGTAAACAGGGAGCTATTTCGATTCACCGCTATGTTCAACCCGGACAGAGTTTGATAAACGGACGCGACAGAAGAATTTATCATGCGATCGATAAAGATAACTTGGATCTGACCGGATATGACCGTATACCAAGACAAAGTGCTCCGCAACGTAAGACGGTTTCACTCAATGATCCATTCAACGATACGCGCATGACCTTCTCGGAAGAGCAGATCAAAAAAGAAACTGAACGCTGTTTAGGTTGCGGTGCTACAGTAATCGACGAATACAAATGCGTCGGTTGCGGACAATGTACGACCAAATGTAAATTTGATGCGATAACACTGGTCAGAACCTATAATTCCGGCGGAGCTTCGTTTGAAGATGTTAAACCGTTAGTTGTCAAGACTGCATTGCTTCGAGAAGTGAAGATCGTTTACAAGAATATAAAAAATGTTTTTGCCAAAGACTAAAGATGAAAGAAGGTACTGCCATTGCATGAACTTAGCATTGTTTTTGAGGTCGTCAAAGCAGTTGAACAAATTGCCTTCGATAACCATATCACCGAAGTGGATACCATTGTCTTGCAGATCGGAGAAATTTCTTCGATGATTCCACGCTATATCGAAGAGTGTTTTCCGGCTGCCATTGATGGAACTTTTTTGGAAAAAACAAAACTGCGCATCGAGATCCTAACCGCAACCGGTTTATGCCGTGAATGCGATCAGGTATTCAAGATTGTAGAGAGTGAAGGGGAATGTCCGGATTGTCATACAAGAAACTGGGAGTTGTTGAGCGGCAAGGAATTTATAATCAAAGAAATCGTCGTTGCCGAGAATTGACCCACACAATAAAGAAAGGGATGTCCCATGAATGAGTTGAATTATTTGATCACGACTGCGATTTTCATCGGAACAGTCCACACACTCATCGGCATCGATCACTATGTTCCGTTTATTGTTCTCTCAAAAGCGAACGCTTGGACAATGAAGAAAACGTTGATGATCGTGTTTGTATGCGGTATCGGCCATGTCCTTAGTTCAGCCGTACTTGGTTTTGTCGGAATCGGTCTTAGTCAAAGTCTCTCCTATCTTGTTGACATCGAGAGTTTGAGAGGTACGTTGGCAACTTATTTCATGATTGGATTCGGACTTATTTATACATTATGGGCGATCCGAAATACCTACATGAATCGTCCGCATACGCATTTAGTCGATGGGATAATGTTAGAGCATCATCACCGGTCGATCGAATCGGTCGATGTTCATCATGAGTCATCACCGAAAACCAGTATCAATACACTGTGGGGATTGTTTATCCTGTTTGTGTTAGGTCCATGTGAACCACTGATACCGTTGCTTATGTATCCGGCATCTTCACATAACACCTATGCATTTATAGCAGTTCTTGGGACATTCTCGATATGTACAATAACAACGATGCTTTTAGCAACTTGGGTCGGACTGAAAGGTATTAATGCCTTCAGATTAAAGAGTTTGGAAAAGCATTCTCATACGCTAGCCGGTTTAGCGATAACGATTTGCGGAGTTATGATCTTGGCGCTTGGCATTTAATACATAACGATCGGCTTTAACAATCATCAGCCGAAAAGGGAGAAGAAATGTTTACTTTTAACACAACTGAGGGGTCATCGATTTACTTGGCAGTTATTATGTTGCTGGTTGTATTTATGCTATTGTTTATGTTCAACGAAGTTGCCAGAAGATCGAAAATGGCCGGATTTTTCAGTTTTGTAATTCTGCCGGTCGGTTTGACGATTCTGTGGATGACTGCGATGCGCGGTCAAATCTACACAGACTGGTTTCATTTAGCGAAAGTTTATTCTGCGACAGCCGGAAGTATCGGATTCTGGGCGATACGTCACTATGAGAAAAAAGATAAGAAGACCGGGGAAGTCTTTTGGAAACTATCGAGTAACAAGATCGCACTGTGTTTTCCACCGTTGATTTTAGCCGTGAATATATTGGAAGCGGTCGCTCGTGATTTCCAAGTTGGCTTCACCTATTGGATGGTTCATTCAGGTGCGATCGAAGGTGAAGTTATCGGAGTCTTCGGCGGACCTTGGAATTACATGAATGCGATCGCCGGAATACTGAACATCATAGCAATCACGGGTTGGTTTGGGATCGTTATCCGTAAACAAATCAAAAATGACAAGAGTAAAGATATGTTATGGCCGGATATGCTGTGGTTCTGGATCATCGGTTATGATATCTGGAACTTTGTATACACCTATAACTGTATCCCTTCACATGCTTGGTACGCAGGAGTTGCGCTGCTATTGGCACCGACACTTTGTGCATTTACGATCGGTAAAGGTGCTTGGCTACAACACCGTGCGCAAACGTTGGCGATCTGGTGTATGTTTGCTCAAACATTTCCTGCTTTTCAAGATCAGGGAATATTCATGGTCCATTCCACCTATAATCCAACCATTTATACGATCTTAGCTGCTTTGGCATTGGGGATCAATGCGGCTGTATTTGTTTATATGATCTACAAGATCATGAAGACAAAACGTAATCCCTATACGCAAGAATTATTCACAGATTTGGAGAAGTACAAAGAAATCAAAGCATTGGCCGAATAATCACCGATCAAGCAGTCTTTCGAACGAAAGGTTGCTTTTTTAATGAGTTTTGAGCGAAGCAGGATTCAGAATTCAACTCTATGGTATAATTGAATCATAAAGAGGTAACAATATGAGCGAACATATCGTCGAACAATATCCGAATATCGAAAATAATCAGGTACTTTCCTATCAGGTAGACATCATCAACAGAACGCTGTGTATCTTAACGAAATCAGCGGACGGAAAAAGTCATATCGAGATTATATTCACAGGTGTATTATCACATCGATTTGAAGATGTCATTTTAAGCAACTTACTGTATGAGATCTCGCAGTTCACCATTGACTATTTCATCGCTGCAAATAAAGAAGTGATCAATGAATCATTGGAATACGGTTATCCGGCGCAAAAGATGGATAATATCGGAGCATTGAAAGATTTTTTAAAGAAAGAGAAATATAAGATTTTCGACATTACATCAACATTAGGTTTGTGCGGTGAAGTGATCGCCAAAGAAATTTCCATTGAGATCAAAAAATAGTCGAATTGTATACTAAAAAAGCTGATCAATTTCGAATCAGCTTGATTACATCATGAATTATATCGTAGGCTAACTGCACTTCTTTGCAGTTAGCTTTTTCTTCAGCATCATTAATTTTCCAATCACATAAACGATGCCCATATACAGATACAATACGGGAAGCGCAAACAGTAAGAAGAAATAGTCATAAGGAATCCACTTCGCAAACAGAGCGAACGCAGGGTTGATCGGAGCGGATAGATTTCTGATTGTGAAGAAATAATTGGCCGGGATCTGATAATAGGAATTTATAAATAAATTAAGCAGATGCAAAACACCGGAAATAGCAAGTACCAAGATGGATAATCGCAAGGCAATTTTTACACTCGGTTTCAGTTCATGGAATCCCCAGATCGAGTGTAATAGCGGAATCAAAAATACCGAGAAATGGAAAACATAGAATGAAAAAGTCATCATCGAATAAGTATCCGTGTAATCAGTGCTGACAGCGATGATGGCAGCCAAACCACCCAAGCCGCAGATATAAAACACGAAATCCATCAGAATCGTTTTCTTGGTGATGAGGGCCAGCGGAATCAGAAAAACGGCTATGTTGCATAATTGCAGCGGTAGCAAAGTCAGAATATTATCCCCGCGGATATAAAAGAACCACCAGTTGACAATATACGCGATCGCATTGATGAAGGCTAGGAAAAGAAGAAAGCGATATCGGCTCTGCTGAGTGGCTGATTTGAATGTAAGCATGATAAGAAATACCAGAAACACGGATGCAAGATAGTACCATTGAAGTTGCATAAGTTCACCTATAGAAATACTATACCACGCATAAAGTAGGTCAATACATCAGAATTCGATTACAGTGAACTGTTGAAAACACAAAACGTTAATCCAAACAACCTAGTACTATTAATTCTGTCAGTCTTTCGAGAATCTGTTTTTTAATTGGGTAAGTAGATAATCACTGACACCTTTTGGGTTTTGTGCTTTTAGAAGTGAATAGGCTATTTTGGGAGTAAAATTGGCCGGACTGTAGACAAGATATCTTGTGATCCAATGAGTGGGGTTATATCCTTTTTTATAATGGTAGAGAGATTTAAACCCATAGAAAGAATTCATTTTTTCATAGACAAGATCCAAGACTCTTTCCGTTGCAGTGGAAGATTGATCATTCTCAGTTAAGTTAGCAAGGGGAGCCAGTCCAAGGCTGCCCCACTGAACTCCTTCGCTTTTGAATTGCTCGAATGCACTGATGATGATCTTTTCCATTGTCCCTTGCGGAGCGGTATCGATGCGACGTGTAACATCGGCATGATACCCCATTTGATTCGAAAAGGGAGTGAATACGACGAAACCGACGCAATGATCATCGATATCATAAGCTAAGAAATAACGTTTATCGAGCGGTTCTTCAAGTCCGACGCTTCCTAAAGTAAAGGATAGTTCGGAACTCTTTTTACTTTTCAACCATAACCTGGAGATCGTTCGAATGTCTTCTTCAATTGAAGAGTCATGATGTAAATGCGGCTTATACTCACGAACAGTTACTCCCTCGCGGGTGGCTCTGTTGAACGCATATCTCACTTTTTGAGCTTTATTTCCTGCCATTGTATACGTGTTCAGTTCGAACATCGCTTCTTCTCCGTATTTGGCGATTCCCATGTGCAACTGCTTAAATTCATCCAACAAACGATCGGATGTTTGAACAAAACAAATATCCAGGTCGTTTTCTTTGCAGAAAGTTTTAAATTCGATTAATACTTGGAGCGCATTTTCTTTGGCGCAGACCGGCTCACCGGCGACAACAGCTGTCATTGCCGCTACCACATAACCAATAACACCTTCGGTTTCTTTGGCAAAGAAATAACGTTTGTCTTTTTCGACGATGACATAATCGATCGGGTTGGATGAAAAACGTTTTAAATAATCACGAACCTTTTGATGATCACGTGCTGTCATGATTGGATGAACGATCAATGGAGTAAATAACAAGATCAACGACAGTACGATCATTGTCCATTGAAGTATGATCGTTGAATCTGTCAAAACTCGGACCAAGCGATTGGAGGTATCGATAAAAGAGGTATCCATAAAAAATAATAGAGAAAACGATTTGCTTAACGCCGAAGAAATATCTTTGATTGAAAACAACTCTTCTTTCAATGAATAAATACGTACGGTCGTGACGAACAATAACAATCCGAAAGAAAAAGCTATGATCAACAGAATCTTTGAAATCTCGGCCGGCTGAGAGCGGCGGGTATAGTAATTGTGGTCACTTAACAGCATAATATAAATCCCCATTTCGACTAACAGTAAATAGGGAGTCAGCATATGTGAACGAGTGACCGTCAGTAACATCAATATAGGTATACTGACCATCGACACATACCAAGCCATGCGCATTCTCTTGCGAAGCTGCATACCCAAAAAAATAAGTACTAACCCTAAGATACTGGTAAGTACATGATTGATCTTGATCATATCAAAATAAACCGGATTAAATTGCGGAAGCGAAAGTCTTTTGATTGGGAATGCCGCCAGAAAACTGAGAAGACCTATGGCCTGCAGGAGATAAGCTAAACTCAATCGTACGAAATGCTTGCATTCAGTCAACCAATGCTTCTTCATAAACTCACCTCGATATTCAAATTTATTGTAGCACCTCACCCAACGGAGCACAACCTAACGCAAGCTTCGTAATTGAGACTTGTTAAATTGGCTAGAAAAGTATCTCGAAAAAATCAGCCTTATCAGATGATCTTAATCGCTCTTGATCGATACTCCGAGCGATAAGAGAGTTGATTTTGCTTGAGCGACATTCTCAAATACGATTCCATGGATTCCCAATTGAACCGCTGCATCGATATTCTCTCTTATATCATCAATAAAAACAGTTTCTTCGGGAATCAGCTGATACCGTTGCAATAATACATCGTAGATTTCTTTCTCCGGTTTCAATAGTTTTTCCTGATAGGAGACAACATATCCATGGACTCGTTCTAAAATCGGATAACGTTGCCAAAACTGAGGAAAGCCATTCTCCGGATAATTCGAAAGGAGATAAACATTATAGCCAAGATCAAGAACCTCTTTTATCAGTGCTTCGCTTTCTTCCATCATCGTGGGCATATAGATCCATTTTTCCATAATTTTTTCAATTTCAGTTGGATAGAGAGGTAATTGTTCTTTATAAATAGTTACTTGTTCTGCGAGCGAGAGGATGCCTCGATCTGCGTCTTTCCATGTCTGACCACAGAAAATAACGTTGAACAGTTCTTGAGATTTAAACTCACTGTAGCCGAGTGAGTGAAGGAATTCAAGAGGAGTATAGGAAACCAAAACGCGGCCGATGTCGAATACGATATTTTTGATCATGAGTTTCTCCTTAAGTAATTTTTATCGTGATAAATAACTTATATTCATTATACTAACATTGAATCCGATTCACAATCACTCAGATGGAACACATGCTATTCAATTGAAACGGCACAACATTGATACAAAGAGAGTTTAACATGAATAAATGAGTGAATTATGAGAAATGAAACTAATAATTTTCGTTACATCGGTGGCACGTCTTGCGGATGACCGGATACGGTTGTACAATGAAAGCAATGAGATTAAGGGGAATAATCAATGGAAAATCAGGGGAAAAGCAAACTTAAATTACTGTATGTTATGCAGATATTGCAAGAAAAAACAGATGAAGATCATCCGATCACAGTTCAAGAAATCATGGATGAACTACGAGCGATGGGCTTAAACAGTGAAAGAAAGAGTATCTATGATTATATCGAACTTTTGCAAGAATATGGACTTGATATTATTTGCCGTCGCGAGAAACGAAACATGTATTTTGTCGGAAGCCGAGAATTCGAATTACCTGAATTGAAACTGATGATCGATGCGGTGCAATATTCGAAATTCATTACTCAAAAAAAGAGTGAAGAGCTGATTCGCAAGATCAATTCATTGACCAGCGAACACGCTGCCAAACAATTGGTTCGTCAAGTCTATGTGACCAATCGTTTGAAGATCGGAAACGAGAGTATTTACTACAGTGTTGATATGCTGCATTATGCGATCGCAACTAAACATAAGATTTCCTTTAAATATTTTGATTATAACCTTCAGAAAGAACGAAAATTCAAAAAGAACGGTGAATCATATATCGTAACTCCTTGTTTTATGTGTTGGGATGACGAGAACTATTATCTGGTCACTTATAATGAAAAGTATAAACATTATGTTCATTTCCGTATCGATAAAATGGTTGACGTAAAAATGTTGGATGACAGTTTTGATAAAGTTCCCGAAGATCTCGATGTTATGAAATACAGTGCTAAGATCTTTAATATGTACGGCGGTGAAGATATGATCGTTTCACTTCAGTTTGATAACAGTTTGATCGGTGTTGTCATCGATCGTTTCGGCCATGATGTCATCATTGTCAAAATGGATGAACACCATTTCAGGATCACTGTACCCGTTGTAATGAGTCCGACTTTCTTAGCGTGGATGTTTCAGTTTGATGATAAGATTCGATTACTGGGTCCGCAACCGGCAGTCGATCGTATGCAGGAAATGCTTGCGAAAACATTACTTAATTATATGGATGAAAATCTGCCGGATAATCATGAGTGACACCGAGACATCTGTTGAGTATAATCATTAGGAGGACTGAGGAGTACTAAAGTGAACCATTTTCAAAGAAACAGAGAGATCGCAATCAATTTACAGCTACTTGAACGCTTGGTTCAAGATCGTGAAAAGGTGAAACTCGAGGTAAATAGTGAACGGTTTCACGAGCTGATACATATCAGTGACTTCTACTTCAACTATTTTCCGGCCTCACGGTTCATTCTGAATTTCCCGCAAACATTTCAGATGATGCAACGGGAAACTGCAGCAGCCTTTTCTCACTTGTTGCCGCAAACGAAGATCATCAGTAAGTTCGACGAAGAATATCCATCATCGTTAATCCAAGATCTGAGAGAAGATGCTCCATTATTTATTTATGCCTGTGGTAATTTAGCTCTCTTACGACGCAAAGCAATTAAAATTACGATTGTCGGCAGTCGGAGTGCCAATGAAAAAGAAATCGTTCAAAGTAAAGTTCTAGCGAGCCGATTGGCGCAAGAAGGTTATACGATCGTTTCAGGATTTGATAATCCCTTAGATACATCGGTGCAGATGGCACTTCATACGATCGAACGACCCGGTATTGTCATATTGAACCAACCTTTACTCAAATCATTTATAACTGATACCTTACAAGAAAGTGTCAAACGCAATCTTTTTGTTTATCCGAATCTGCTGATCAGTGCACTGCCACCGATTCAAACACCTTTGTTGAAGACTGATATCGAACGAACCAACAAAATATTAGCTTCTTTGTCGAAAGTAAGCATCGTTATGTCTGCGAAAGAAGGTGGCCATGCGATGGATGAAGCAACCTTCTGCGTAAAGTTACATAAGCCCGTGATACTTCCTGATTATATCCGTTTATCGATTCCATTCTTGGAAAGCAAATATATATTATCCGTCAAAACGATGGAAGAACTATTACTTTTGGTTAAGCAATTTACCTGAAGTTTCGGAGAAATAAATGAATCTATCGAAAGAATTCAAAGAGAAATGCAGAGTCAGTCCGAAGCCGGTCAAATGGTTCTATTTCTATGTCAAGTACTTACTTCTTTTACAGTCTTTCAGTAATACGGTGTTGGTTGTACTCTACTTGCTGGCAGTTACAGACGTTGTTTCTGATCCGACGATCTCAATACCTCTCTATATTAGTATGATCGGTACCTCGATCTTTATTGCAGTTGGAGCCCTAACCGTACGAAGTCAGATGATACGAATGAAGAAAAAAGGTATACGATGGAATCGCATCTACATGACTGGAAGTATTATCCTCAATTTAGTCACAACAGTCGTCATCCATGACATCACCTCGATGGAAGCTACAAATATCGCATTATTGACAGGATTCTACCTGATCAACTGGTTTTATTTCGAAAAAAGAATCGAATGTATGGAAGACTGAAGGTTAATGTTCAACTAAAAAATGAGCAGAGATTTCGCGATAATCGAAATTTCTGTTTTTTTCACTTTCAGTTCATATTTCAGCCATAATTTATCGCTACAATGGTATTATTCCGAATGGAATGCTACTTGAGGTACTGCATGAAAAAATACACATATAATAAAGTTGTAGTGGCAGGACTGTTGATCGTGATTCTTTTATCGGGTTGCTCAACATCTTCTTCAGATACAATATCTTCGGCAACAAAGAAAACAAATGCTGTTTTTCCGATTGAAGAGACGGGTATCAACACTCTGTTTTTTACAATTTAGGATCCACTCATGAAGACCACGAAAAAAATAAGTGTAATAGCGTTATTAGTTTGCGGAACAGTGATATTTGCTTTCAGCGGATGTACGTTTACGGCCCAAACAGAAACAACGACAGCGACTACGGCTCAATCACAACCTTCGGATTTTCAAGGTAAGCGCAATCAAGGGAATCAACAACTATCCGTTATTTACGGACAAGTCAGTTTAATTGAAGGATATAATCTAACATTGTTTCTCGCTGATATAGCGGCAACGGATTCCCTTGCACCAATAACGGAAGAGTTGCCAAATGCGGATGCGGTATCAAACATCATTAAACCTAACATAATCACAGTCGATACAAGTACTTTCGTGAATCCGTTTACTTTGACCGGTGAAAGTCAGTCAATTACCTTCAGTGAGTCAACATTAATCGGGACCGTCAATTTGGAAACCGGGGAAAGCAACTCGGCAGCAGCACTTAGTGATATAACGGTCGATAGTTATCTGCAAGTTCAACTCAGTTCGGATGGCTCAATCTATGCGATCGTAGTGCTTCAATTTACCTCAAGCAACAATGATCCATCGATAGATGCTGTTTCTATAAATTTTTGATTTAATTATCTAACTCTAAAACTCATTTAAAAGAATGAGTTTTTTCATATGTGAAAATTCTGTGTGGTTTTATGTGATAGAGTACAATTCAATTGACTTGTACATTACAGTTGTTTATACTGTGATAAATAACTTTATATGTGTAAATACACAACTATTTCACATATAATGTTATGCAACTTATGCCAAATAACAGTGAAGTTAAACTGCGAAATAACTAAAAACAAACAGGAGGCTATTATTATGAACCGAAAGAGATTATTAACCCCCATCGCCATCGCTTTATCATTATTACTATTAAGCGGTTGTTCTGCGGAGGCAGCCAACAAGTTACTTGGTTTATCATCGGGAAATGACGCAAGCAAACTAAGCGATTTTGCAAATAACGAAAACACAGTAACTTCAGCAACAAAAAATACAACCGGATCAACTTTGGCAACAGATGCGACCAGTTCTGCAACTCAAGCCAGCCTTTCTAGTGTTGCGACAGCCAACGATGCTACGACGTCGGCAACACAAACTAAGAGCGGAGTCGCTGCAACATCTCAGACAGGCGGATTATTCGGCAAGATCACAGTTATAAACGGAAGAACGATCACCTTCGAAATCGTAACGGTAGGGGCTAACCAATCAACTTCTTCGAACACGAACACGGTTGACACAGTAACAGGAAGTACTAAACCGATCACATCGACGAACACGACCACGACTGTGAATCCATATGTATTAACTGGAAAGATGTCAACATTTACATTGTCCGACAGTGCACTTATAACGGTAATCGACTCATCGACCGGTGCAATAGTCGGTACATCATTCGCCGATATCGGTGTCGGCAGTTATATCAAAGTCAAATTAGATGAAGCAAGTAAAATTTCTGAACTTCAAATCATTAAGCTTGTGGTAACCCAACAGACTGCTGTTGTACCTACCCCAATCTCTACCGCAAGTGTCGGCGAGGATCATGGGAATGAAGCAGAAGGAAAAGAAGATAATCAAAAAGATGAAAAAGAAGAAGAGCACGAAGTAGAAAATGATTGATCCTAAAAACCATTCTAACGAGTGGTTTTTTATTTCTTCGTCAAATCGTCACATAATCTTCATAATTCTGCCACATACACGCGGTAAAATATAGTTGTATTCAAGGAGAAGCCCACACTCCTCCTTGAATTTAGGAAACATTCTCCTTTACGCTAAGAATAATCCGCTGATTGGTTGTATGTGTTCGGTAGCACGTAATACAACTGACATCATTTAAGAACAAGCCACTCGATTTCTTCATTTCATTCTCCCTCCAAATTCTCCTTCAAATGGTCGAGTGGCTATCTCCTGCGGTTCGAAAAAAGCGTAAATTCGATGATAAATGATTTGTTTTCACAAGCCAGATAGAGGATTCGTCCGATATCTTTTTTTTAGCCCTAATTGTGTTGTGCATGTATTGACAAGTATATTAGAACAATCTAATATACTAATGTACTAGGAGGACAACCATGGACTATAACATTGAACTCTACCAAGAAAAAAGTGAAATATTAAAAGTATTGGCCCATCCGATCCGCTTATGTATCGTGCGCGGGCTGATGCAAAAAGAGAGTTGTAACGTAACCTATATGGAAGAATGTCTGCATGTTTCGCAATCCTCCGTATCCCAACATCTTTCAAAGTTGAAAGCAGCCGGTATCGTGAAATGTATTCGTGTCGGTAATGAAAAGCAATATCAGATCTCAGATAAAAGCTTGCAGAAATTGATCAGTGACCTCTTTGAAGAGGAAAGAAAGGACTAAAATGAGAAAAATTTTAATTGTCGGAGGAGTAGCCGGCGGAGCGACCGCTGCAGCACGTTTACGCAGACTGAATGAAGATGACCATATTATTCTATTTGAAAGAGATGAATATATCAGTTTCGCTAATTGCGGACTTCCTTATTATATCGGAAACGTAATTAAACAACGCGAAAAACTATTGGTTCAAACAGTCGAAGGAATGTCGGAAAGATTTAAGTTGGATGTCCGTAACTTTAATGAGGTCATGTCGGTTGATCGCGCTAATAAAACAGTAACTGTCCACAACTCACAATCAGATACGACTTATACCGAAACGTATGATGTACTAATTTTGTCACCGGGGGCTAAACCGATCCAACCTGCAATCGAAGGAATCAAAGAAGCATCTAACTTATTCATCTTACGTAATATTCCGGATACGGACAAGATCTATAAATTCATCGCTGATAAGAAACCGGAAATAGCAGTTGTCGTAGGCGGTGGATTCATCGGCGTCGAAATGGCTGAAAACTTGACCGAACGCGGCATCAAAGTTACACTTGTCGAGAAAATGCCGCAGATCTTAGCGCCGTTGGATTTCGAAATGGCGCAGATCGTTCATCAGGAATTGAATGTGCACGGAGTCAATCTAATTCTGGGAGACGGAGTTAAAAGTTTCTCTGAACAAGGCCATAAAATTTTACTTGAAAGCGGAACGTTACTTTCGACGGATATGATTCTATTATCGATCGGAGTTGTTCCTGAGAATGGTTTAGCTAAATCAGCCGGTCTCTTGTTGGGGCCGCGCGGTCATATCGCAACGACTGCTAAATTACAAACGTTTGATGCTGAAACCAAAGAAATCGTCAATGATGTCTATGCGATCGGTGATGCGATCCAAGTCAAAGATTATGTAACGCAAAGTGATACGGCGATTGCGTTGGCATGGCCGGCAAATCGTCAAGGACGTGTCGTTGCTGACATCATCAACGGTATCGATGCCCAATACAACGGATCAATGGGTACTTCGGTACTCAAAGTGTTTAATTTGACGATCGCATCGACCGGAAATAACCAACGTACGCTCGAAATGAAGAAAATTCCGGTGACGGCTATTCATGCGCACCGTTCAAATCATGCATCCTATTATCCGAATTCGACGAACATCGCTTTGAAACTTTGTTTCAATCCGGAAACGGGTGAAATACTCGGAGCGCAAGCGGTTGGTCAAGAGGGTACCGAAAAAAGAATCGATGTCATCGCAACAGCCATCAAATTAAAGGCAAAAGTAACGCAACTATCCGATTTGGAGCTTAGCTATGCGCCGCCTTATTCAAGTGCGAAAGATCCTGTCAATATTTTAGGTTACATTGCTGAAAATGTACTTGCTAATCATTATCGTGTTGCTTACGCTCAAGATGTGGCTCGATTGGTCAGTGAAAACGCCTATCTTCTTGATGTCCGTACACCGATCGAGTTCTCAGCCGGTCATTTCGAGGGAGCTCATAACATCGAAGTTGATGAACTTCGCGATCGTTTAACTGAGATCACCGTCAGTAAAGATACGGCAATCTATGTCAACTGTCAGGTTGGATTACGCGCCTACATTGCGATCATGATTCTGCGTGCCAATGGATTCACTAATTTGTATAATGTGTCCGGCGGATATTCGACCTATAAATCATTCACGTATCAACTAAATACAAGCAGTTCATCAAAAGGAGGCAGTGCGCCTCAAGTGGATGATACGACAGGCCAAAGCAACAGTGAAGTCAGAGTTGTGGATGTGACCGGATTACAATGCCCGGGACCTCTTATGGCAACATACAAAGCCATCCAAGATGCCAATGAAGGTGATACAGTACGTATCATCGCTACTGATTCAGGGTTTACTAAGGATGTTGAGAATTGGTGCAGAACCAACGGCCATACACTGGTCGGTTTAACAACAGAGAAAAACAAATATATCGCTGAAATCATCAAAGGTAAAAAACCGGTCAATTGTACACTCAGTTCGATCCAAACAGCTACTCAAGAAAACGCAACGATCGTATTATTCAGCGGTGAACTGGATAAAGCATTGGCTGCTATGATTATTGCTCAGGGTGCTGCCGCACAAGGTAAGAATGTTACGATCTTCTTCACTTTCTGGGGATTGAATGCACTCCGTAAAGCAACACATGAGCCGGTCAAAAAGAATCTGATCGAAAATATGTTTGGTTTCATGATGCCGCAAGGTGCTAAGAAACTTCCGTTATCCAACATGAATATGTTGGGAGTGGGTCAGGGTATGATCAAATCGATCATGAAAGAAAAGAATGTGGATCCGCTTGAAGTGATGATGCAGAACGCGCAAGATGTCGGAATCAAATTCATCGCATGTACAATGAGCATGGATCTGATGGGCATTAAAAAAGAAGAGTTGTTGGATGGCATCGAATATGGCGGTGTGGGTACCTATATTGCTTCCAACGAGAACGTCGGTACAACACTGTTTGTCTAAACAACATTAAGTTCAAAAAAAGATCAGAAATAGTTGCTGATCTTTTTTTATTCATCAAAAGCCGCTTGAACTTACTATATAGAGAGCAATCAGGAACAATTTCAACTAACCGAGAGTTTAACTTTATAAGCGTTTTATGGATTGTATCTTAATGATGCGCTTTTTCGTGATATTTTGTTCTACAACCATTATAATAATGATATAAAACTTACCAACAAAACAACAACTTACACATTATTATTTCTGATATGGTTGAGTATGACAGCCGTTATTACACTGAATGATTAATCTGTATCCGCATATTTGAGTTCTTCACCATTGGGAATCAGTATATTTATGGAAATCATTGGATTACTTCCGCTTTACCTTTTGGGGGCTGTTTCGGGAATGATACTGTTCTACGAACTTGACCAAAGATGGTTCGGAAGATTGATGGTACTTATCAGTTCTATATTTTGTATAGCCACCGTGATCACAGTTTCCTTTTATATCTCCGATGTATGGATCGGTGAACCTTCAATCATTTGGGTCGGAATTGCCGGAGCAAGTGGTTTACTAATTTTGTGTGTTCGATTTGTCGCAAAACAACTATGTGAGAATTCCGAAATCGAGGTACTTAAGAATGCGATGATCGCAATTGTCAGTATCCTAGTTATTATGATCGTTATTGAATCGCTGAAACAAATCGGCGGCCGCGTCCGTCCTTATGAAACATCATCGGTTTCATTGCTTACTCCTTGGTATATGTTCAATTTAGCCGGAGTGGGAAAATCATTTCCTTCTGCCCATGCAGCTTACAGTATGACGGCTTTTGGATTTGGGGGATTCTTGCCGAAACGATCATTCAGAAAAAGGGTCATGATGATCGCAGCGTTTCTTCTTTGTTTAGCGGTATCTCTCTCACGAGTCAATATATCTGCCCATTATTTGAGCGATGTGTGGTTCGGAGCATCAATATCATTATTTCTACAAGTAATCATCAGTCAGAAACTAGGTAATAAAATGGCGCTTCAGGCGCGTTTCTCAAAAGAACTGCGTCGTGACATGTTTAAATAATCAGATGACAGTGTTGTTTTGTTTTCATTCAGTACACAATGTATCCATATTTATATGGTACATTAACTGTAGATGAGGTGAACGATATGCAACTTTTATTATGTGATGACGATCCTATCGTCAAAGAAGCCTTGGGCGTTTATTTGAATGAAGAAGGATTTACCTACATAACCGCAGCAGACGGAGAAGAAGCTTTGGAGAAATTCAAAGCCAACTCAGTTGATTTTATCGTGTTGGATCTGATGATGCCTAAGAAAAACGGACTTGAAGTCTGCAAAGAAATAAGACGAAACAGCAGCGTTCCGATAATTTTGCTGACTGCCAAAGGTGAAGAAATCGACCGAATCATCGGATTTGAATTGGGAGCCGATGATTATATCGTTAAACCTTTCAGTGCACGGGAAGTTCTAGCAAGAATCAAGGCCATTATGAGACGTGTCAATGAACAAAAAGAAAAGAAAACAGCCCATTCCATCACGATGGGTGAGTTGGAAGTCAATATCGCTAATTATTCGATCAGTTATAAAGGAAGTAAGATCCAAGCGACTCCGAAAGAAGTTGAAATTTTATTTCTCTTGGTATCCCATCCATCACAGGTGTTTACCCGCGATCAGATCCTTAGCTTAGTTTGGGGATATAGTTACTTCGGGGATACGCGATCCGTGGATACCCATATCAAACGTATACGTGCCAAGTTACCTGAGACCTACAGTGAAACAATCAAAACAATCTATGGCGTCGGATATAAATTTGAGGAAGAATAAATGAAACTGCGCAATACATTATTTTTTCGTTTGCTCAGTCTTTTTGTTGTTATGTTTGCAGCATCATTGGTCATCACCCTATTAGTCTATATTCCATTTGGGCAACAGTTTATTACCGATATCAAAACGCGCGAGATGCAACCTGTCTTAAGATCGATGGCCAGTCTGGTTCAAGACTCCTATAACGGACTGATCGACGAAGTTGCAATGAATCGAATTATTGTTTCACAATCGATGGCGAATAAAAGTCAACTTTTGATTTCTGATATGAATGGTAAAATAATCTATGCCACCAAGCCGATCATTCAACCTTCAAGTAATAAAAATGATAAGAATCGTGGAACAGTGATCGATTATTCCGATAAGGTTAGCTCACAGTTGGCTGAACTACTATTGAATCAAGAATTACATACAATGGTAACTTTCAGCGGAATGACGTTTAAAAGTTTATTTATCGGACAACCGATCGTTGTCAACGGTAAAATGGTAGGATCAGTAGCGATGGTATTGCCGGCCTATGAAATAACATCAGTTCTAACGAATCTGACATGGATGTTGGTGTTGACCATGAGTTTCGTCTTATTTATTATGAGCATACCTATTTATTTCTTATCTAAAAGTTTTACCAAGCCGATCAATCAGATGGTCCAGGTTGCCACAGGTATGCGCCGCGGTGATTTTACGATACGTGCGAATGAAAAAGATAAAAGCGAACTCGGAGAGTTAGGGAAATCACTTAATCAACTCAGCTGTGAACTCAGTCAGACGATCAATGATGTATCGATCGAACGCAACAGACTCATGCAGATATTACAATCTATGAGTGAAGGAATCATCTCAATGAACAATCAGCGTGAGATCATTATCGCAAATCCATCTGTATACAGATTGTTTGAAATGACGCCGAATCTGATCAACATCCAAAGTATTTTGGATTTAAGCGATGTAAGGGTGAAATTTGAGAACGGTCTCAATAATAATGAAGAAAATTTTATTCTCCCATACTTGGAACACAGAGTGAAGGTTTCGATTCGCCCAATTCTCGATGAAACCGAAAACATTGTCGGTGCTGTCGGTATTTTCCAAGATGTCACTGAAGCAGAACGTTTGGAGCAAATGCGCAAGGATTACGTTGCAAATGTATCTCATGAACTCAGAACGCCGCTCACCGCTATCCGAGGTTTACTGGATCCATTGAATGACGGATTGATTACCAATAATGTGAAAAAGAAAGAATACTATACGTTACTCTTGAAAGAAACAGCCAGATTGAACAGACTGATCAATGATCTGCTAGAATTATCACGCTTGCAATCCGGTAACGTTGGATTTGAGCCAACTAAAATTGAACTTAATCGTTTCTTGATTGAAATTCACGAGAAATATTCTCGCATCGCATCCGATAAACATATTCTGTTTGAGGTTCAGACATTAGACGGAAAGAATTTCTATATGGGGAACGAAGATCGTCTCGATCAAGTTCTGACGATTTTGTTGGACAATTCTTTCAAGTTCACTCCGCAAGAAGGGAAGATCCTATTAATGCTGAGTGAAACAGATAAACATTATAAATTAGACCTGATCGATAACGGAAGCGGAATCAGTCCGATGGATTTACCTTACATATTTGACCGATTTTACATTGCGGATAAAGCACGCACCAGCAAATCGACAGGACTTGGTCTATCTATCGCTAAAGAGATATTGCAGCATATGAATGAAACGATCACTGTTCAAAGTGAACCGGGTAAAGGAACGATCTTTACGATTGTTCTCACTAAAAACATGTTGAACCAGAAATAAATTCGAGAAAAAAGCACAAGCTTCTTCTATATATAAGGGAAGAGCCTCCGAATCAAACAAACGAAGACTCTTTTATATTGCTTTTTTCTATGTGTCGAGCGCAATAAAAAAAGCGGATACGTTATAACACACCCACTTCATTTACTTCTATCGAATAAAGATAAGGAATCCCAACATCATCGGGCTGAGATTATATTTGATCCCGAGTGCGAACGATTGATTTATGAACTCCGCCAGCGCACAGCCTTTATCGACACCTTGGATCAACCAAGCTTCTTTTGATTTCGGTTTCGCTGAACCCATCGGCCACATATGATTGATGATCACGTCTTCCATGATCTCGCTGACTTCCGTGATGGATTTCGCGTTCAATAAGGCTTGTTGCGGGTGGACATTCACATGCCGTCCCTCTACGGGTTGATCAGTATGCCAGTCATAAAGGAACAGGTCGTGAAGTAAACCTCCGCGTACGCAACTCTCGACATCCAGGTTCAGTTTCTTGGCAATCAAAAAACTATAGTACGCAACATTCAGTGAGTGCTGAAAGCGGGTCGTGTTTAAGTGCTGGCCGAATCCATTCAACTCTTGCACTTTAGGGTGATGTATCAGATCGCCGGTTAATGCGGCGAATTCAATTGCAGCAGTGCTATTCATATCATTTAGGACAATTCTTGAGAATACAGCTTTCATGGGACTCCTTTATCTGACGGGTTTGTAAAACGGATACATAATAGCACTATCTATTGTTAAGCACAACAGATTTACAATGAAAAGTAAGTGAACATTGCATATCCGATTTTCGGTAATTAAAATTAGTGCTAGGGTTGCTTTTAGTTCTTTCATCGCATATAATGAAAATACCTTACAAAAGTGTGCAATGAATATTCAATTGCGACCGTATCGGTCGATTGATTTTTATTTCCGCTTTAATAGGTATTTCCAGACATCTTGCGAACAATTCTCACCTAATTACCAGTGAGGAAAAAAGTTCGAAAGAAAGGCCGAAATAGGTTGACATGAATGGCTGTGTTTGGTATTATAAATAAGCGCCAACGAGAACAACGCAAGTTAAAAACGAGCTGGCAGCGAGCTGATCTTTGAAAACTAAATAGGAAAAACGTCGATATACAAAACAACGGAAACGTTAAGCCAGAAATGGCTCAAAATATTTAAAACAATGAGCAGTCAAATGGAGAGTTTGATCCTGGCTCA
>Ga0209123_1001423_pt1 | contig 23761 bp, 22 predicted proteins | sample BarGraIncu00431A_FD_184500 | JGI IMG/M metagenome (GOLD analysis project Ga0209123, IMG submission 184500) | Arctic peat soil microbial communities from Barrow, Alaska, USA - Barrow Graham LP Incubations 004-31A (SPAdes) (version 2) | ecosystem: Environmental > Terrestrial > Soil > Wetlands >...
TTGATTCTAAAAACAAACAAGTGCAAGGATTTTGAATCGTCAATTCAAATTTCCTTGCACTTGTTTTAATTTGCAGGTTGATATCTTCTTATAATACTGCACATTGTGAGTTTTTCAGCAGACCCTAAATATTAAAGGTCTATACTTCGGTGCTCTGCACCTTATGCGATCATTGACACTAATGGTTTCTACAAATATGACAGAGCTCCGCACTTAAAATTGCCTGTTCCATCCAAACTGCATTTTGATGCCGAAGCAATAATATTTGAGCTATACAATTATAATGTAACTGGATTGCTTCTTGAATGGGTATGATCAACCTTTGTGCATCTAAGAACTCTTGCAAATTCTTTATTCTTAATAAATATTTGATCTGGATTATGATAGCGACTATTAATTCCCCTGCCATGGCTCAAATGAAATAAAGGCCCCTGAACAAATTCAACCTGATAACCACAATCTTTCCATCTGTAATATCGCTCATTATCCTCCATCCCCCAACCATAGAAATTTTCATTTTCAAGGCCCGCATTCAGATAACTCTCTCGATTAGCCAGAAATGCACCGCCAATTGGATAAGGCAAATACATCGGCTTCATTTTCTGTACGTTTTGCTCCAATATCTCTATACTTTTCTCCTCAAAGAATAACTTCCTCAAAATGGGCGAAGTGTCGAAGAACTTTCGGTTATACGGATAAACAAAATCAGCTTTTTCATCTCTCAAACATTCAATAGCCTGAACAATCTGCCTTAACGGGAATAACACATCAGCGTCCCAAACTGAAACATATTTGGTTTCAACACTTCGCGACATGATGTTGAGATACTTCGTCCGGTAAAATATCGGATCATGGTCTGTTTTAAAGGTATATCTAATATTCTCATCGAGTAAACTACGAAGAAAACCATTGCAATAGGGCGCATACTCTTCAACCCATACATTGGTTTGAAAATGATCGACCAAAAACTGACTGGTTGCCAATACATTTTCCAAACGTTCAAATGAATCAACACAAACAGTTATTAGTATAGTCAGATCGGAAAGATCAATAAGCTTATCCATTTGTATGTTAATTTTATGATTCGGTGCTGCTAAAAACTTCCGGCCACAAGATTTCCAATAGACCAATACCAGCGATACCATTACTTAACCCAAATTGAACGGTATTTTCAGGAACCTTATTTTCCAACAGTTTACCCAATGCATTTGAATATTTTGCTTTTATTTCATCCAATGTTGATCCAATTAACGAATAATTAGGGCATGTTGCGGGTATAATATTTGTAGCCTGTTGCATTAACCAAACAAACCCAGTCCAACCGAAACGAATATTTAAAGCATGGGGATCAACCTCTGTTTTCAAAACTTCAAAATCGGTAGCATACAATAGTATTTGAACTTGTTTTTCCAAACGTCTATCCGGTACTATCTCATTTATCTTGGTGAGTATAGTTGCCATATACAATCTGTTAATATGCATGGAAGGGATATAGGCTTCAATATTTGGCATCCACTGTTTGATCATACACCGTATTTTCTCGTTGTAAATATTTAGCCCGAAAGATTCGGTCAAACCAAACAACACAACCGGAAACCGCCAAAATAAGTCGAAATACATTTCTTTGATTATGGAGGGGAATTGGATGGTTACTATTTCATCTAATTTATTGATGGTCAAGATCAGTAACTCCTGATTGATGCGCTGAGCCATTGTTGGTGGGCTTGATAGATTTTTCAAGCGACTGATTAAATAGAAAAGATGCCCGGTTAAGCCATTTGCTATCTCAAAAGAAGTGAAATTATCCTCATTCAGTGAGCGGAAGACTTTGTTATCAACATCTTCCAGAATTTCGTCGGTGTTTCCCTCTACAAAACCATTTTGAACCAAATATTCGATACCCCACCCAATGCCAGCTAAGCCATTTTCAAAATCAGCGGGAGACGATAAACTCAGGCTGGCAAACACTTTATCCAACAAATCGTTGGCATTTTTTTCGGAATCGGGATTATTAGTTGCTTTGGCTATCTGGTAAAAGAAAATACAAAGACCTATATTGCCATGCATCAATCCATGGAATGAGCCAGTTAAACCTTTTTTCAGAATCTGATTTGCTATTAAAGTAGGATATTGATTCATACGTATATATAATCGTTAAACAGTCAGGTTGGAACTGCTGATATTTATATTTCTAGCTATACTCCTGACTTCTTTGTTTTTAAAAAAATTCTGATCTACATTATGGAACACACTGTTAATCCCCCGAGGGTGGCTTAAATGGAATAGTGGACCCGAAATCTGTTTTACTTTATATCCAAGGTTCTCCCACCGGTAATACCGCTCGCCGTCTTCCCCACCCCAACCATAGAAATCTTCATTCTCCAAACCGGATTCTTTATACGATTTTGCATTTGCCAGAAAAGCTCCTCCAAGTGGATTGGGCAAATACATTTTCTTCATCTTTTTCGTATTTTGTTCCAAAATTTCGATATTCCCTTCATGTAGAAACATTTTTCTGATGATGGGAGTGGTATCCAAAAATTGCTTTTCATAAGGGTAAACAAAATCTGCTTTTCCATTTCGCAATAATTCCACCGCATTTATGATTTGATCAACAGATATTATTACATCTGTATCCCATATTGCTACAAAAGGTGTTTCGGCCTCTCTTACCATTTGATTGATATACTTAGTACGAAAAAGTATCGGATCGTTATCTTCCAAAAAATCGTATTGGATGGCTTTATCTAAAAGTTTTTCTAACAGACCATTGTTATGTAGCGCACATTCGAGTACCCTAATGTTCGTATCAAAATGCGCAATAAGAAATTGAGTAACTAACAAAATATTCTCTATCCTAACAATTGAATCTGTTCTTATTGGAATGAGAAAGGTATTATCTCGAATATTTTTCATGTTGCTACATCTGTTTTGATTTTAACTTTCAATTTTCGTAATTTTTTTAATAATATCATCATAATAATAAAGCCAATTATAATTGAGGATAGAAACCATATTGAGAAAAAGAAATTACCTGTTGTTGTATGGAGGTACGAAGAAGCAACAACCATCATATTATACATACAATGAAAAACGATAGCAAGCACTATGGAATTGCTAATCAAATAAATATAAGATATTATTATGCTAGATAAAATAATAGCCATAAAACTTGGGCTGAAATGTAATAATCCAAAAGTGGTTGAAGTGATCAAAACAACTCCAACGACTGAATAGTTAATTATAAGTTTTCTTACAAGAATCTCCCTGAAAAGAATCTCTTCCAGTATTGGAAACAATAAACAGCCAAAAAACAGAAACTGAATTGTTTCAATTTTGGTCATTTCATTACCCGGCAACTGAATATTTGGGACTCCGCAGAAAATAGAGTAATAATATTCTTTCGGAAACCCAAATGGTTTAAATATAAAAACTGCCAATATTGCTACCCCTAATAGTAAAATAATCTCTTTCATTTGGGGTGTTTTAATACGAAGCGAATAGCTAATCCTGAAAGTTCTTAACAAAATCAATATATATATGGTCATTGGTATGAGCAAAGCTACCTGACTGATCCAATAGGTAATACCAAATGCTTTTTGAAACACGTATAAATCAAATACTGCAATCGAAAAAAAAATAAGTAGATAACTTAGTAATATTATGACTGCTTGCCACCAATACATTATTCGTTCTTTATTCATAATGATACTTGACTAAATGTATAAAAGTGTTGAGATTAATTTCATTTATTCATTAATGTCATGTCAACCCAACCAATAAATTATTAGGTAACTGTTGACATGACATATTTAATTATTTGTTCGAAACATATAACTCATTAAGCTTTACGGTGTATAAGTAGTTTGAGTAATTATACTATTTTCATGAGCTCCTAAGCTATGCATAAGATACTCAAAATTTAATAAAGCTTGACCTGCACTTCCTGCACTCGAAAGTGATCCATATATTGCAGATTGTTCATATGAATTACATGAAGAACACACAGAAGTAGTAGTATAAGTTCCGGTTACGTTATTGCTTGGTCCAAGATCACTCGATGGATAACATACATCATTAACAGCATCATAACTAGTACCCTCAGGAAGTTTTTCTCCATAAATACAAAAATAGGCGGACTCTCCATTGACACCCCCTCCTTTTAATCCAATTGATTCTCTTCGGTCGAGTACTTCCATTGAAACACCTAACTCTTTTAATGTTAATTTTTCTAACTTTTTCATCATTTAAAGATTTTAAAATTAATAATTTGTTTTACTTTTTACTGGCGATATATTTAAGGTTATCGAACAGTCGTTCTAGCAATCGTCGGGGTTTGGTAACAATATTGGCTTCTCCTTTTATTTCGTATCGGGAATCAAGGGATGCTCCGTAATTGGTGGTTAAGCGGTGTGGTAAATCAACCGTTACCAAATAAGTATGTATGTTGTTTTTCCGGGTCAACTCCTCGGCCTGATTGGTCAACATCGAAATAGACCTGACTTGCCCGTCAATTGAGCCATACTCCATATATGGATAGTTCTCAAGTTTGATGATTACTTTTTGTCCAACTACAACCTTACCTGCTCCTTGCGATGGTAGGTAAACCTGTCCAAGCAATTGGTTATCGGCAGGCAATACAGAAAATGCTTCGGTTCCGGCAGTTACAAAATCGTTATCGTGCCAAAAGTTCAGATTTTCTAAGGTGCCTGCAAATGGAGCCACAAACAGGTAACGCTGTTTCCATTGTCTGATGCTGTTGGTCAATTCGTTGTAACTCGAAATCAAATCCATTTTTAATTGTTGTTTTGCCTGCTGCTGCTCAACCTTAAGCAGTTGAAGCTTGTGATGGGTGTCGTTAATTTGTGACTGGTAGGTTGCATCTTCCTTGTTCATAGCCTGCGAGCTTTCTAACAGACTCAGATAATTAATTGATGATTGGTCGAGATCCAACTCTGCTATGGTTGACGAGTTGAATAAAAGGCTATCGCGGTGTATCTTCTTCCCGGCAATTTTTAAACTTTTAGCTTTGGTTTCCATCTGTTTCCGGTTATGGCTACATAACTGGATTTGCGAATTCTCCAAAGAAACCAGACTGGCTCTTTTCTTGTCGTAAGGTTTTCCGATACGGTCTTGCTTCAGCTTTTCAAAAGCATTACAAAACGAAAAATACACCGAACTCAATTCGCCCAAAGCTGTTGTTTCCGGAAACTTCAAAGTGGTGGAACCGTTGAATAATTCCTCCAGTTGGTTTTCATTCAGAAAATGCTCTACATTCTGCACATCCTGAAGTTTGGCAGGATTGTCCATATAGGCGATGACATCATTCTCCGACAAGTTGTCGCCATTGTTTTTAAGCAGGTGTAATTTGCCCGAAATGTTCGATACCAGCCGCACGGGCGCTTGCCTCGATGTGATGGAAACTGGGCCAGAAACGGTTTCGGGGTATTCGATCAGCCAACCGAAGAAAAGCAACAAGGCAGAAAGACCGCAAACCAGCATGGCCACAATTTTGCCTGTCCGGTGCGGCATTCGGTCTATAATATCCCGAACTTCTTCGGTTCGTTGTGCTGTTTGTTCTAATTTATCCTTTTCCATATCAATTTAAAACCTCTTCAGTCACTAATTCATTTTTCTTTGTGCTATTAACCGTCCATATACCCATCTGTTTATCCACCAGATCGAAATAGTGACCGTGCTTTTCCATTAAGGTTTCATGATTGCCAATCTCGATGATCATGCCATCCATGAGTACAACAATCTGGTCAGCATTCATTATCGTACTTAGCCGATGGGCAACCACAACCACTGTTCGTTTTTCGAAAGCAAGATTCAATGCTTTGACAATCTCATGCTCGTTTATAGCATCGAGCGCATTGGTTGCTTCGTCAAGAAACAAGAATGAAGGATTTTTATACAATGCCCGGGCAATAAGCATTCTTTGCTTTTGTCCTCCGCTCAGGCCACGCCCTACTTCCCCGATTTTAGTCTGATAACCTTGAGGCATCTGCTCAATTTCACTGGCAATATGGGCAATTCTAACGGCTTCCTTCAATCGTCCATAATCAATCTCTTCATCGTCAAGGGTAATATTATTCAGAATAGTATCATTAAAAATTTTACCATCCTGCATTACTACGCCGCAGTGGTCGCGCCATTCGCGTAAGCTCAGGTTCGAAATATTCATGTTCCCGATCAGTATTTCCCCGAATGAAGGATTATACAAACGCAACAGAAGCTTCAGTAAGGTAGATTTTCCGCATCCGCTTCCGCCCACAAAGGCCGTAATTTTTCCTTCCGGGATAAATAGATTAATTTGCTTCAATACAAAAGGAGCATTTGGAGTATATTGAAAAGACAAGTTTTTTAAAATCAAATTTTTATGATCGGGAATGCTTAAGCTATTGGTTACCATGGTGTCCTCCTCATTTTTCAACTGATGGATTTCGTTGATTCGCAAAAAACTTATTTTGGCATACTGTGCTGAAATGATAAACCCTATAAACTGAGACAGTGGGGAATTGAGCATTCCAATAATAAATTGGGTAGAAATCATGACTCCAAAAGTAATTTCGCCACCAATAACCGCTTTGGCACAGTAAAATGTTACCAAAAGATTCTTAATGCTCTCAATAAACTGAGCACCCAGGTTTTGAGCATTGGTAACATTCAGAACTCTCAGGTTTACTTTGTACAATTTAGCCTGTATGTCTTCCCATTTCCAACGCTTTTGTTTTTCGTAGTTATTTATTTTAATATCCTGAATAGCCCCAACTGTTTCTACCCAATAGCTTTGGTTTTGCGAAATGAGTCCGAAATATTCCCAGTCCAATTTCTTCCGTACTTTCAAAAACACCAATACCCACCCGACGTAAAGAATGCTTCCAATAAGGAAAATGGCAAAAATAATGTTGTTATATATCAGCAGTATAATGCCAAAAGTAACAAAGGTAAGTGAAGAAAAGATCAGGTTCAGCGAGTTGTTCATGATGAAGTTGCGGATACGCTCATGGTCTTGAGCCCGTTGCAGGATGTCGCCAATCATCTTATTCTCAAAAAACGTTACCGGCAATTGCATCAGTTTAATGAGGTAATCAGAAATCAAGGCAATGTTTACTCTTGATGTGATGTGCAGAAGCAACCAATCTCGTATAGCTCCAGAAACTGTGACACTAATAATGATTACGATATTGGCAATCAACACCAGATTGATGAAATTAAGATCATGTGTTTGTATACCCACATCAATCACGGCTTTAGAAATAAAAGGCAAAAGTCCTTGCAACGCTGTTGCAATAAACATGATAATTATAATCGTAGTGAAATTCTTACGGTACGGCAAAAAGTATCCAAGTACATTTTGAAAAGTTTTTGTCCTTTCGGTCCGTTCCTCCAAATCACGTTGAAGAAAATCTGCCATAGGTTCAATCGCTAAAATGACACCTGTTTCCTCACTTTTTTTATACCATCCTTGTTTGAATTCTTCATAAGTATAACTAATCTGTTCTTTGGCAGGATCAGAAACAAATATTTTTTGTTTGGAAGTCTTATATACGACAATAAAATGGCTGTTCTTCCAGTGGACAATACATGGTAAGGGGACTTTTACATGAAGGGTTTGTATATCCGCTTTTACTGCCAATGTATGGAGACCAATTTTTTCTGCTCCGTAGCTTAAGTCTAAAAAAGAAACCCCTTCACGCGTAATACCGCATAAATCGCGTAAATATGGAAGTGAATAATACTTTCCAAAGAATTTACATATCATTTTCAAACATGCCGGACCACAATCCATCGTGTCGAGTTGGTATTCAAATGGGAATCTTTTTAGAAACATTGTTTTGTATCCGATCTATTTGAGAATTATTGTAGCAAATTTAACTAAATGCACTGAAATTCAAATTAGTAATATCAAATACCTTGTAAACGAAAATATACAGCTCGCCATCGTCCTGTTGTGTCTCGCTAATGCATAGTTGAGTTTTTCAATACTTCAAGATCATGTGATGAGATTGCAATTTTCATAATAAAGCGTTCATATCAGTTAAGGATTTGCATTAATGTGAAAATAGTGAAAATTCTTCTATATCTCAATCAACAACTGTCAACAAAACTTTCTATAGAGTAAGGAGGTGTAACCAGTCTATTCAAATTGTGGGACAGTCTTTCCTTATCTGGATGTTTTTTATTTAATTGCCGTCCTCAATAATTCTTTAATCTGCGAATTTCCTCTTAGTATACCAACAATCAAAAACATAAGTGTAGTTGGCAATCCTAATTGAAGAAAAAGAGTCAAAAAACTCCCCGCGTATAAAGCAAAAATAAAGCTAATTATTAACCCTAACGTCAATGATAGAATCAACTGTTTAAAGTAATAAATTTTACAAATCAATTTTTTAGGAAAAACATTGTCTATATAAATTGTTCCTTGAGTAAATGACTTATACAATTCAAATATTAGTTGATGCCTATTAGCATAGCCTATTGCAATTTTTCTTTTGAAAGTCAATTTATTTTCATTTCTACCAACACTAAAATTATTTTGATTAAACACTGTCTCGATTGATTTATAAAGTCTATCATTATCAATATCAGAACTAATCAATATTTTAATAATATGTATCATTATCTACAACTTTTTAAATGTACCACAACTTGATTTATATTGAAGTAATGTCCAGGCAAAGCCCGAAATGTAACTTGAAATTCCAATGCTCTGAGGATTGAATAGTATGGATAGTTCATTTAGCATCCGATTATCTGAAATTATGTGCGTTATAGATTTGTCAAGCAATTCTTGCTGTGGTAATTCCAAATCCTGATAAATTAACTTATTAAGAAATATTGTATTAATATCGCAAATTGTTACTATTTCTGGAAATAAAGAAACCTCATCATGTTGGCAAAATTTATAAAAAAACTGCTTATTAATTGCCGCTTTATTTGTTTTAACATCCTTACAGTCAAAGTTATTGATAAAACGACACACTTTTATAATATTTTCGTTTTGTATCATAAATGGAAGGTTGTATTGTCTCCACTTCAAAAGACAGTACCAGTAAGGTGTTAATAATTCCGTTCTTTTAACAAATAAATTTGGGTAGGTTTTAACTAATTTAAATATTTGATTGCAATATAAATCAGCCTGACCAACCCAATAATTTTTCTCACGCGAATTTTCGTACCTCGAAAGAATATACAAACCTAAAAACAAGTTTTCAGCAATAGACATCTTTTTTACATTTGCTTCGTCAAGAAAAAGTAATTTGTCAATATCATCAAAAAAATCAATACTTGATTCAATAAAACCATTTATAATAAGATGATTGAATCCCCAAGCTATTTCAATTGTATCTTTATTAAAACCATGGGAATTAATTGAAAATATAGACATCTTTTCTTCTAAGATATCATCCATTAAGTTATCAGCGACAAGTTCCATTTCGGAAGAGCAGAAGAAACGAGAACCATGGTAAAGCAGAATTGCAACCCCCATTTTACCATCAAAAAGACCAAGGTCTTTTGAAAATCCAGAGTATTTTGCAATTTGCATTAGTAGTGTTTGAGTTGTTTCCAAATAGAAGTTGTTATTCATAATTAAAACTAATAATATGTTTTATTAATAGACGGTCGAGTTAACTATCCCCTTGATGATCCATCCATATATATTTAAATGAATTCTGGAAATTTCAAACATTTTAGCACCATCAATTACCCAATTCTTAATGTAAATGCCATTGTGTATGTTATGTCCCCAATTTTCAACCACCTTGTCAGAATAAAAAGCAATACTGTTAGGTAAACCTAAATCATTCCATCGAGAAACATGTTCTTTACTATAACAAGGTTTTTCTAAGTCAATTTTATAGAAAAGATTGTTCCAATTAATTCGCTGATATCTTCTTCTAAAGGTTTCTATCGCTTCGTCTAATCCTTCATAATGGAGAAAATTCAATTTTGCATAAGGAGTTTGTCCTACTGGATAGGATTCTTCTGATTTGTAGGAATAAAACTCTGTTGCATCTGAAGCAGTAAGGTTAGTCAAAAAATTAAAGTAATCGTCACCTTCGATCCATAATCCAACTGTGGGAGTGAGGTAAGGCATTACTAAATGAATATATATTTGTCCTCCCCAACAATCATCAGAAATAATGGAGAAGTTCGCTGGAAGTTGATACTTTGTGATATTCTTGGAACATATTTTTCCAAAATTTGAAAGACTATACAACACAGTTATATTTTTATCGATTTAGATACTGCAATGATACATTAAAATTCAATCCAAAATTTTACCATTAGCCAATAGTCGCGTCATACAGTTATTTAATTTTTAGCATGTCTGGTCTATTTTCAATTTTCATTATTCGAATTCATATTCTTCATTTAGATGTTATTGAGCTACATTTAGAAAATAGACATGCGAAATGGTCAAATAGGTTTTTTCTAATCCCATAAGTTCCATTGTTAGCAATCAAATTTCCTTTTTCGATATTTGAATTCGATATTCTACCATTTAATTCATTTATCTCGGTATAGGTTAATAAAGAGTTCGTATTCAACATTCCCTCTTCTTTGGTATTTGGGATTGCAGTACAATATTTGCTATTTGGCGATAATATGGACTTAAGTCCTGATGTTTTTAACCTGTTAATTAAATCAGTGTCCTCATATCCAATTGAATTTAGTGATTCATTGTAACCGCCTATAAAATCGAAATATTTTTTAATGACAGATATTCTCCCAAAACTGCCATCTGTATAATTCCCACTAAATTGATGGAGTACTATATTTTCGTTATTAAGAAAATTCCGGATAACAAACTGTCCTCCCAAATATCCAACAAAGTTGTCACAATCTAAATTTACCACAATCTCGTTGTTAGCACAATAATGAGCAGTGTTTTTTCCTATAGATGCGTGCCAGTAGGTAAGTTCATCAGTATAGTAATATTTTAGGTAACCAGAATTCAGATCATCATCAAATTTATCAATAACCCAATCGTGCAGGCCATCTGTACTTCCAAAATCGACGAGAATAAATTCGATCCAATCTTGATGCAATCGATTGTCGTTAAGATTCTTTTTTAACGTTTGTGATATTTGATGGAATCGGTTTTTGCATGTAATACAAAATGATAAAGTCTTAATTGGTATCATATAAATTGAAATCGGTTTTCATTGTGATTGCTATAACTAATTTTCTGTTTATGTGCGTAAATTCTTGGTTACAATTCAAAAACTTATATACTATTGTAAGTTAAACTTTACAAAAATAATCAACTAATCTATTAATCAAATATAGATTACGAATATTTTGCAAACGTAACTATCTATCTCGCAAACGTAATGCTTTGACTGGCTAATGCTTCATTAAAATCTTTTGCCCTTCGGGTTGAGACTACAAGTTCTATTGAGTTTGATATAATAATCTTTCTGTTTCTGCGCCTAACCGATAATATTTCATTTAGATTTACAATGCATTCCCGATTAATTTGAAAGAAATGATAAGGCAAATAATTTGAAATTTCATTCAAAGGTTTTGAGCATATAAATTTTTGATTGTTCGATAAATAAAATGTTGAAAGGTAATCATCGATTTGAATGTAAAGAATTGATTGAATGTAGATTCTTCTTCTTTCTTTTTCGTTACCAATTAATAAGACTTGTGTAGGCATGATTATTTATGGTTTATATTTTTAGGTTCTACCACTAATTTAAAGCTAATGCGTATATTGTAAATTTGAATCAGTTAACTACAATTTTTATGTATACCCAGAGAAAAGGTATTTAAAAACAGCCAACATGATAATGACAACTAACTTTTTCATACCTTTGATTTGTTTGGTGGGAGCGCTAACTCCCTGTTAATAACTAATAATTTGTATATAATTGCCCCGCTCTGCCTTGTTCGCAGGGCGGGTCTTTGTTTATTTGCCTCATTCTCCGTGATAAATCTGCCTAAATTGGTTGATCAGATCAACTGTTAATTTAATTTTCATTACAGATCCGGACACAGAGAATAGAAGTCTACAATTGTTTATTCCGAAAAAGGGTAAAAGGTAACCCTCTAAAACCATTTATTTTTGATAAAAGCAGTAATACAGAATCATTCTAAATAACAATTATTAAATAAACTATTCAATTCAATTTATAACGTTTTGGTTATTAGATGATAACATTGATGGAAATAACAATTTGTTCTGTTACGGTTATGAAACTGTTTTTTGATTTTAATCATAAAATAAAAAAAAAGCAATAATTTTAACGATCCTTCGAGCTAAGGGTATAACAAGCGAATACTTTTATCTTTTTATTTATCGATATAGGTTCTGCAATTTGAGTTCTTCTTGATTCCGCACGGCATGAACTTTGCGCTTCCATTCGTCCCTCTGAAGGAGATTCTACTCATGAAAGAATTCCAGATTGCATAGATTGTATATTTAGTATTTTATTTAATTTCTTGTTTTTATTTTACACTTAATCAATGCTGAGATGAGAAAATGAAATATGCAATCCTTGCAATCTGTGCAATCTGTGCAATCTGATTATTGGCATCAGGTTATATTTATAGACACACTTTTTGACAATGTGTTCATTATCTCCATTATTTTTATAGCTTTGAAACATAGTCAAAACAGTTTAATCAGATGAAGTTATTTCAAATATTAATAATACCATTTTGTTGTTTGATCGTTGGTTCGGCAGTTGCCCAATCATCATGGTCTATTTTCCGTGGTAACCACCAATTTACGGGGACTACTTCTGCCAGTATTCCGGATAAACCCAAACTGTTGTTTTCATTCCAAACGGGTGACGATATCAAGGCTTCGCCTGTGGTATCGGGACAAACGATTTTCTGTGGATCAACTGACGGATCAATGTACGCTGTTGGGTTCGATGGTAAGCTGAAATGGAAATTTGTTTCGGGGAATGCCATTGAAGCTCCCGCATTACTTCTAAACGGATCAGTGGTATGTGTTGTACTAATTTTTGTTTACTTTTTCTGCATACATATTGCTGAAAATGATGCCAACTCATAGCTGTTCTCAGTGCTTCAATAATATCTTCGTTATCCATATAAAAAAACTAATGGAAGTTTGACCATTTCATTAAATGTTTTCCGACAAACCGCCAAGACCGCCAAGACCGCCATTACATCAATTTCTCAATTCGTCTATTCTACAATTCTTAAAACCATTAAGAGATTAAATATCAGTGTGATAGATTCTGAATAGTTTGGAAGTAATCAGGATAAAAAAAATACATTTCGTAGACTCTGGAATTTAAATTGATCATCTAATAAAGACATCTCATTGGTTGAATGCAAGATAGGTCAAAGTCTAAACTGGATGGTCTAAAATACTTAAATATGTAATTGTCGGATTGTCGGATTGTCGGAAACTACGCAGGTGATTTCTACCGTGTTAAAGTTCAAGGTTCATGATGTTCAGACCGCTGCTAATTAAGTCAAATTACCACCACCGTTTACCTGCCAACCTATTCATTTCCAATTTAGTCAGTAATAAATTATACTCATATTGGAGCCTTGATAAGAGCGCATCCTGGTAATTGGTTTGTGCGGTTAGCAATTCCAACGTAGTAATGACTCCCAGTTTATATCGTTCGTTCGCCAGTTTAAGTGCCATGGTTGCCTGTTCTATAAGGGTATCTGAACCTGAAAGTTTTGTCTGATTCTTTTTCAAATCGTCCAATGCATTCAAAATATCTTTGTTCAATGTAACCCGCTGAGTTTCCATAGCATGAGTTGATGTATCCAGATTGATCAGCGCTATTTTCTTCTGGATATTAGGCCGGGATCCCGGAAATATGGGAATAGTCAACGCGGCTCCAATATAATAATTATAACGTGTTTTATAAATGTCAGGCAGAAAACCGTTTCTGTATCCTGACCCACCAATGAGATTGAGAGTAGGCCATTGAAGACGTTCGTTGCTGGTAACACCCCATTTGGCAGATTCAATTTTATCATTGGCTGTTTTGATATCAAAGTTGTTCTTAGCTGCCAAAGCAAAGATTGAATCAGTTGCCGGATTAAACCAGTTGTCGTTTATAATGGAGTCAGAAATATAAGCTTCTCCGGAGTTTCCGGTAAGCATGTTAAGCATGTTGTATTGCTTGGTAAGTTGATTTTGCAACTCTGTATTGTAATTTTCTATGTTGGTATTTCTTACCTGCATCGAAACCAGATCATAAACAAGTGCATCTCCATTCTTTATTTTTACCTCAATCTGTTTGATATTCGATTTCACCAGCTCTAACTGATCATGCTGAACCACAATACTTTTGTCTAAGAAAATAATTCCATAATACAATTGAGCTACCTGATAAGCCAATTGCAATTTAAAACCTTCAAGAATATCAATTGAAGTGGTCAGCTCGCTCCTTGATTTGTTGATATTGGCCGGTGTCTTGAAATCGAGAATTGGCTGAACCAAGGTGAACCCTGCATTGTAATTATCGGGTGGCAAAATTCGGATTGCTCCCGGATTACCAGTTGGCGAAGGAATTAAAATAGGATCGGTTGGATAGGTTCTTCGGTAGGAGATGTCGCCGTTGACAATGGGCCAATAACCGGCTTTCTCAAGGGAGACCTTCATCTCACTCAACTTTACCAGATCGTTCATCTCCTCCACCCTTGGGTATTTTATGAATGACTGAACGACCAATTTTTCCAGATTACCTGGAATTTGCAATGGCTGTCCTTTCACTTCAAAAAGGCTTAATACCAAGGATATAAGGAAGAACAATTTAACTAGAGATGTCCTTTTCATTTTTATTTTTCAATTTCACTATTACTTTATTTCTTTATTCAATCGAAATCCATTTAATTAATGTCCCGCTTCATCTGCCATCTTCATTGCCTCAGCCGTTTGTTTCTTTCTTCTGATTAGAAAGATTAATGGGAAGGATATGGCTATAAATAGCGTTGCATATAGAAAAGCATCCAGGTAACTTAACAGGAATGCCTGCTTCATGACCATCAGATCCATTACCTTATAAACTTGCTGCTGGGCATTGGCTCCAACTGCTATCTTTGATTGAAGTCCTTGCAGGATAGCGTTATACCGCTCGGTAAACTGCTGTCCTCCCTCATAAATATTACTGATCAAATCAATCCGGTGAGTTGCTACCCTGTGGCCTATGTAATTGTTGATAATTGCAATTCCGAATGAGCCGCCCAACTGCCGCATCATATTATTCATGGCCACTCCCTGAGGAATATCTTGGGGTGATAACCCCTGAACGGCCATCTGGGTAAGGGGTACAAATAAAAACGCCAGCCCTGCTCCCCTTACCATCAAAGGTAATGCAAAGAATCCGGAGGTGGCATTCACATCTCCCCTTGACATCAGAATTCCGTAAATCATTAAAATAATGAAACCTATAACAACAAAATATTTAGGATCTGTTCCTGCCTGCAGCCTTTTCCCAATCAATGGCATGAAGAACAAGGATAGGAAGGTAGCAGGTAACAATGTCAATCCCGTTTGATAAGCTGTATATCCAAGAACCCTTTGCAGCATGAGTGGAAATACAAAAACTGAAGTAAACAATATAAATCCAACTATAAATGTAAGAATGGTTGTGATAGTAAGGTTCCAATCTTTCATGATTCGCAGGTTGACCACCGGATGTTTTTGGTTCAACTCCCACCATATAAAGGCGATCAGCCCTAAAACAGCAATAACGGTGAACCAGATGATGTATCTTGAATCATACCAGTCTTCGGATTCACCACGCTCAAGAACATATTGCAACGACCCAATACCTATGGTCAGTAAAAATATTCCATACCAATCAATAGGAGGCTTTGAGGGAATCATACTCCCATCATCAATGTACTGGTAGGTAAGCAAACTGGCAATAATTCCAAAGGGTACATTGATGAAAAAGATCAATGGCCAGGAGTAGGTGTCAATAATCAACCCACCGATGGTTGGTCCAATTGTTGGACCAATAACGATACCCATTCCGAACAAAGCAGCAGCAAGTCCCCGTTGCTTTCCTGGAAATATGTCAAACAAAATGGATTGTGAAGTTGACAATAATCCGCCACCGCCCAAACCCTGAATGAATCGCCAGAATACGATTTCCCACAATGAGGTAGACAGCCCGCACATGACAGAAGCAACAGTGAATACAATAATCGAAGTAAGATAATAACGTTGCCGGCCAAAAAATGCAGCCAGGAACCCAGTCATGGGGATAATAATCACATTGGCAATGGCATAGGAAGTAATGACCCATGCAATATCTTCGATCGAACATCCCAGATTACCTGCCATTTGATTGAGCGCCACATTCACAATGGAGGTATCAATCAATTCCATGATAGCAGCCGAAATGGTTGTCAGGGCGATAATAACTTTTGCTATTTTAGTCAGCTGAGCCATGCTTTATCCAGTAATATGAACAGATACAACCACACTCATACCGGCACGCAAAAGATCCTTGTATTTTTCTGCATCAAGAACCTCAATTTTAATAGGGATGCGCTGAGCTACCTTGACAAAATTTCCGGTAGCATTATCAGGAGGAAGCAATGAAACCCTCGCCCCGGTTGCATCTGAAATGGAAGTTACTTTTCCTTTGATGACAAGGTCAGGATAACTGTCCACTGTAATTTCCACTTCTTTACCAACGGGAATATTTTTAAGTTGATTTTCTTTGAAATTGGCTACAATCCAAAAGCTTTCATCATTCACAATAGTGAAAAACGGAGTCCCGGCCTGAACAAACTGGCCTTCATCAACATTACGTTTTCCTAATTTTCCATTGGAAATGGCTTTCACCCTACAATAAGAAATTTTCAATCGCTGTTGGTCAATACGGGCTTTTCTGACTTCCATCATTGCTTGCGCCTTTTTTATCTGTGATTGCAGGATAGCCAGTCTTGTTTGAGCAACCCTGACATCCGACTGGCTGGTCTCAAGTTGTTGTACCGTAATGTCTAAATTTGACTTACTGTCATCAAATTGCCGTTTGGTAATCGCATTGGCTTCAAAAAGACTCTTGTCCCGTTCAAAATCCTTCTTAGCCTTATCCTCTTTAAGTCGGTTCACAGCAAGGTTTCCTTTGGCCGAAGTTAAGGTAGCTTCTGAATTGGTGAGAGTTGCTTTTGCATTGTCAACATCGGTAAGACCCTGGGTATTGTCCGCCAGCATCTCATCCAACTGCAACTGAAGGTCAGTTGAATCGATCACAACCAATAGTTGTCCTTTGGTGACTTGTGCATAATCTTCAACATATAGTTTATCGACATAACCGGAAACCCTCGAAAGTATAGGTACAAGCCGCATTTCAACCTGTGCATTATCCGTTTCTTCGTGAGTGAAAGCATGCCATACTTTTTCCCCAATAACAATAACAGCTATAATTACAATAACTCCAATGATGATTCTGGGAATGATTTTCTTTGCTGGTTTTGCTTCTTCGTTGTTATTGCTTTCCATATTCAGTTATTTTAAAGCTGCAAATGATTTTTATTGATCAATTTATAATTCTTAAATTCATGACTTCATGGGTGAAAGAAAACAAATATGATTATATTTTATGCCATGTAACGGAAAGTAAGCGCAATTGTTTAGTAATTTACAGAAGTTTAATAGACGACCCCTACTTCAATGTACCAATTCAGCTTCCGTAGCTATAATAATGAGGATCCATCAAGTAATTTTGACCCAAAAGAAGTTTCAAACATTCAAAAAAAATAAGAATACTGGTTTATTTTTAAAGATCAATTTAAAATTACTTTAAACTTTCAAAGACTTCTGGACCTCCCTTGTGTCATATCAAGGCTGATAGTTCGCATTGCTTATTATGAACCTCAAGAACCATATTCAGAGCGTCATCCTGAACTTGTTTCAGGATCTCCTCCAAATTATAGGGGATCCTGAAACAAGTTCAGGATGACGCTTCGAGGATGGTTCCTGAAACCCGGAGCGTCAGAGAAGTTGAGACATGTCACTAATGTCCACATGGCCAGGATAACTATAAAAATCAGAGCAGTTACTTCCAGACCACCGAATTCTGTTTAGGTTGGGTTCCAAGGGTAGCTTGTGTATAGCTTGTGTATACATTGTGTATATCTTGAGTATTAAATATTCTATTTTAATACTCAATGTACTCACAAGTTATTCACAAAATACTCACAATACAATGGTGTAACAGTGACAGAATACAACCTGATGCCTCGGTTGAATCATCACTGGGTTACAAAGGGACACACGGTGTAAAGCGATTGCGTAAGGTGAGTTATTAAATGTCCAAAAGAAATTTTGTTCAACAATAGCTCACGGGAAGGTAAAAAAAAAACTGCTCCTGTGACTTGGGTCACAGGAGCAGTTGTATGGATTATAAGTAATGGAGTTTACCAAATCAAATCCGAGATGAGCAAACGATCCGGATCAAGGTTGTTCTTTTCAATATCTTTGAAGTTCTTGTAAGTTCCAACTTTTAATTCATAGGTAGCGGCTTCATCGCAAACAATCATTCCACGGGGGTGTAATTGCAGGGCGCTTATGGTCCACATATGGTTAACGCCTTCTTCCACACCATGTTGCAATGCACGCGATTTATTAAAGCCATTCACAATGATCAGAACCTCTTTGGCATCCATAACTGTACCCACACCTACTGTTAATGAACTATTCGGCACTTTGCTTACGTCATTGTTAAAGAAGCGCGAATTGGCAATTTTGGTATCGTAATTAAGTTCCTTGTCCCGGGTACGCGATGCGAGTGATGATCCAGGTTCGTTGAAGGCAAGATGCCCATCAGGACCAATTCCACCGAGAAATAAATCAATTCCGCCTACAGCTTTTATTTTATCTTCGTAATTCTGACATTCAGCTTTAATATCCAACGCGTTACCATTTAGAATATTTACATTTTTCTCTTGAATATCAATGTGATTGAATAAATTATTCCACATAAACGTATGGTAACTTTGGGGGTGATCTTTGGGGATACCCACATATTCATCCATATTGAAGGTCACCACATTATGAAATGACACCATGCCGGCCTGGTATAATTTAATCAATTCAGCATAAGTGCCAAGTGGTGAAGAGCCTGTTGGTAATCCAAGAACAAAAGGTTTTATATCAGTGGAGGCAGCCAGATTAATTTTTCTGGCTATATAATTTGCAACCCATTTTGAGGTCAGCTCATGATTGGCTTGTATGATAAGTCTCATATGAGTTGATTTTGAAGAGTTATTTCAATATTTGCTAATTTTTCAAGTACACTTTCGCCCAAAACAGTTTTTTTATGGATATGGTTGACAATTTCTTTAACAAAGTCATTGTTTTCAAAGATACCCCTTACATTTTCAAAATCAAGCTTTTGGGTCGTTTTATTTCCATCCATTCCGAATCCGGTCATCGAATCCATCCCAAATTCTTTTTTTGCATCATCATACAACAGTTGATCAAGTCCAATTACACTTTCCTTCCATTTCTTAATCAGGTGAATGATATCGGTAATTTTCATGTCTTCGATATTTTTACCGGTTATATCCACCAGCAATTCAGCAGCCCAGGTCCATTCATACTCATAATAGTGAGTATGAAGATTTTTGAATTCTTCTTCAATTTCTATCAAGCTTGAATGATCTTTGTTTTCGATTCTTTTAATCAACTGATTGATTTCAGTTTTGGGAGCCAGTAAACCAGCCAGGTCGCTCCATTCACCACGACCTATAGTGTGCAATGGTTTGAGGCAATCCTGAAGATTTTCCCAGGTCTCAACATTGCATTTCTGTATTCTTGAAATCATTGAATTTCCAAGAAATTTATAGATGGCTTTTTCGTATAAATCAAGTCCTTTTTCGAGGGCGCTTTTGGTCATCAAGGTATTTCGGTAAGCAAATACTTCGGTCGTTTCACCTGAAATTTCTTTCAGACTGCGAAGGATCTCTACTCCTTTCTGCATTTTTTGAATGGTGAATGGGCTCAGCAGGTTGAAGTTGATACAATCCAATTTTTCGGGGTCGTTACGCCGGTCACGTTTAGGCCATTTCAATACATCGCGGATGGTTCCCACACTTCGAAGATTGATGCCAGGAGCAATCCAGCTATCATCCTTACTTTCAATTAAATATGAAAACGGAAGGTCAGAAGTATCAGTATTTTTGTAATGTCGACCCATTACCAGGGTAAATGCGCCAATCTTGGCAGGCCATAGGATATAGGAATCAGAGGTGGTTTTTGATCCCCTTTCAACAATTCCATGATGGATCGGTCCCAGTTTGTACATGTGGTTACTTTGGTTCGACCCGCTACCTGCATTACAAAAAGAAAACATCCCTGCAATGAGCAAGGTCGATTTATGATGTGAGACGGTATAGGGTCCTCCAAAAACAGAGCAGGCCTCACCGAGGAATCCTTGACAATTGGCAAAAAACAAAGAATTTTCCGCAGAATATTGTTTACCCAAGATACATCCTTGTCCCACAAAACAGTTAGAGATAATGACTCCGTCAGATATTTCCGCACCTGAGGATACGATAAAGTTTTCGGCTAATATACCGGCGCCCAACAGTACAGGAGCAAATTCATTGCTGTTTACCGATCCGTTTGTAAGACGGGTAGGACCCATAACCTGACTGTGTGGTCCAAATTTAACATTTTTAATTTGCCTGCAATTACGAATAAACGAATAGGCGCCAATGGTTCCTCTGCTGTTTTTTACTGATTCAGCATATTCAGTAATTTTCGATTCAATCTCTTTGATTAAGAGCTGCCTATGCTTATACCAAGCCAGGAAGTAGGCCAGGTGAGCCGATAATTTATCGTAAATCATGACTCCTCTGCCTCCGGTTTCATCCAGAGTGGCTACCTTGATTCCATTACCAAAACTGGTTACTCCATCAATAAAGCAAAGTTCAATGTTTTCAAGAATCACATGATCTTCAATGTCGTAATTGGCAATATAGTTTGAAATGTGATGAATATAAACATGATTCCCAATGGTGCAATTGTGAATGGTTGCATGGTAAATACCGCAATTACGGAGAATTCCGCCGCTGAAGGCTACTGTTCCTGAGGTGTCACCAATTCTGACAGTTCCTGAGAATTGTACATTTAGAATATTCGCTGTAATAAAACCATGGGCCACACTAATTAGATTCCAATCAACCGAGGTACAACCTTGTTGGATTAAAATCTCTATTTCAGAGGAAGAGAGCGGTCTGTATTGCTGATTTTTTTTCAATCTGTCAATTTTTAGAAAGTTATCCGGGCAAGATAATCGTAGTGTTGCCCTTTGAAAACTTCAGTAAGTTTAAGCTGATTTTTTTCGATGGCATTTTCCAGATTGCTAAGGTCGACATATAACCATGGAAAAGGCTGACTGATCCAGTCCTTATATTCGGTCTGAAACACCAGTTCACCGTAATAATTATCAGCGCTGATATCTATAACTGCTGAACCATCATCTTGTTCATACAAATAAATCAAGTCGGATGAGTCGATCAGTATTTGACCTTCAGGATTAAGCAGTGTGCTCAAATGATGAAGTAAAACATCAAGTCCCGCAAGTGTTCCGGCAATACCTGTACCATTCATCAGCAAAAGAATGGTATCAAATTTCTGATTTGTAAAAGTAAATATATTTTGCTGAATTACCTTCCTGATATTTCTTTTTTTCAGAACCTCACAACAGAGTGTTGATGTTTCGAGAGCGGTAACTTCAAAGCCTTTTTTCTGAAGATAGACCGAATGCACCCCGGCACATGCACCAACATCAAGTATGGCACCTTTGCAAAGGCTCAAGGCTTTTTTCTCCAATGCAGGCATTTGATGGTAGGTCCTGAATAAATAGCCTGTGTCTATGATATCATCATCAAAATCCTCAGAATGAACAACGATTGGTTGATTGATTGAATTAAAATGAAAATCATAAACAGCCCTACCCATAGGGTCATCAATTAATGCAGTCATAATGAGGTTCTATAAATTAAATTTCAGCCAATAAGTGCTCAAATTTAAAACAAGTTTTTAGTTTTGGTGAATAAATATAAAATCCTTCAAAAGGTCCTTCGCCAATGATTACGATTTTTACATCCGGCATATTTTTAGAATAGGGAACAATGTCATCTAAATGAATGGCATTTTTCTGAAGCCATTGGGCAGTGGGAAAGTCGCCAACTCTCCATCTGCTACCGTTAATTTCAGCATCATTAAAAATACCCAGAGCATCATCAAAATTGATTTCAATAAATTGGCGCATGATTCAATAATTAGTTGTGCTAAGGTATGAAAAAGTAAGATCAATAAAAAACTTTCACCTGCTAAATGAAAGAATTAAAAAATATTTATATGTCAGGAAATTTATAAAAGAAAAAAAGTCGGTTAATTGTTTTAACCGACTTTTCTTTTACATTTCAAATTAAAATTTGAATCCTAGAGTAACCATTATTTTGTTGTTGCTATTTTGCAAATTTATATTATTAAAATTCGGTTGGACTTCATTCAGTAAATATTTATCCTGTACATTTCTAAATGTTACATCAGTATAAAAACTTTTTGAAGCATATCCGAATCCTGCAGCATAAACAGTACTGTTGTCCAAGGCAATTGGCTGGACATAATTTACATCAGTATTCTTTTGTGAGTTTGGATACAGCTCGTAACCAGCCCTAAGACAAAATTGAGGTGTAATTTTCAATTCTCCTCCAACTCTTATATTTAATGCGCTTTGAAATCCATTACTCATCAGGGTATTTACATCATTGAGATTTTGATTTGAATTAGAACTTCTCCTGAATTTCATGGCTGAATAATCAAGATATTCAGCATCGAAACTAATCAATCCTCGTTTATTAAATACGTAAGCGCCACTAAATATTGCTTTCCAGGGACTGATGAAATTATAGTCATAGTAGTTGATACCATTAGAACTGGTATTACTTATAAGTCTTGAATCCATAGAGATTTTCTTTTTCTCATTTAAGACATAATAGGTTGGGGTATGAAGAGCTAAACCCAACCGAATGTTAGTATTGGGTTTAAAAATAGCTCCAACCTTGAGGTTATAACCAGATCCCTTCAATGAATAATCTTCACCAAATGTATAGGAATTAGCGCCAAATGTTTCAGTATACTCAGTCAATTGCTTAAAGTCGACATTTTGAAACCCCAGGGTAGCACCAAGATAGAATTTATGGTTAAAGTTCAAACCTCCACTAAATACAAACTCATTGATTCCACCAGTTTGTGTATAGCTTTTCATTTGATTGACCTTTTCATCCTGAAACAAAAGAGAATTATAACTCCCGTCAATTCCCTGACCATTACTATCCACAGCTGGATTAATCAGATAAGTATCCCATGCTAATTTTGTTGGCCAATCCTGACTTTGTATACTACCAATATTCTGATTTAGATAACTATTTAATAGTTTTGCATTAGGATGTAATGGATCAGGATTATTTGCATAATTAACAATTTTATCAAGAAAAGAAGTGGCAGAACCATCATTTTTGCCATAGAAATTCTGATTGAAATCTACAAGGGTGTTATAGCCAAGTCCAAAGTTAAAACTTACAAGTCCGGAATTTTCAGAGTTTGTGTTAACAACTCCGACAAAACCGATGTTGTTTAATTTTATTTGATATTTATTATCGGTGAATTTGGTCCCTGCTAAAGTATAATCAGAGTTATTAAAATTAATGATTGGTGTTAAAACAAATTCGTTGGTACGATAAATTCCAATACCTGCCGGATTAATTGACAGAG
>Ga0209123_1001426_pt1 | contig 23735 bp, 18 predicted proteins | sample BarGraIncu00431A_FD_184500 | JGI IMG/M metagenome (GOLD analysis project Ga0209123, IMG submission 184500) | Arctic peat soil microbial communities from Barrow, Alaska, USA - Barrow Graham LP Incubations 004-31A (SPAdes) (version 2) | ecosystem: Environmental > Terrestrial > Soil > Wetlands >...
TAAAAAGAATTATGTATGGCCGTAATAACTTTGATATGTTATATAAAAAAGTATTATGGCTTGAAAAAAGACGCAAAATCAACTAACTGTGGAAAGAACCACTTTTATAGTATCATTTACAGTCATCTACACTAGAGATGGAGATATTGAAACTGACGATTTAGGATTTCGGGCCCAATTTGCTAATTTTCAGGAGGCTGATCTATTTATATCTATCCACTGTAATGCAGCAGAAGATGCAGATGCAAATGGCGTGGAAGTATATCATTATCCTGATTCTAGCGAGGGAATGCTGTTAGCTAATCAAATTCAAAAGCTATTGGTTGTGACCACTCCTTTAAAAGATCGTGGTGTGAAGGAAGCAGATTTTGCGGTGTTGCGGTTAGCAGATATGCCAGCTGTACTGGTTGAGTGTGGATTCTTATCATCAGAAAAAGATCGAGAGTTTGTCATTGATGGCCAGCAGCAGGCATCGCTTGCATTAGGGATTGCCGCTGGCATTAATCGCTATCATATCGCTTGACAATAGGTAAAATATACCATAAAATAGGAGGTAATATGAGACTAAATATGAATATGCCTCGGGAAAAGGCATTCGTCGTTAGGCTATTTGCGCATTAGCGCTTTAGCATAGATGTCTTTTCCCACCGACTGGGTCACGCCTTTGGGTGTGGCCTTTTTGGTTTACTTTTTTAAAAAAGGAGGTGTGAATCATGGCTGTTAATAAGGTGCCTCAGGGCGCGGTAATGAGTATTAAGATCCAAGCAGGTCTTACTTCTGCAGGCGCTCCTGCGTATAAAACATTGCGTTTCTCCAATGTAAAGCCTAGTGCAACGGATGCGGATTTTTATGAGATTGCCAATGCTGTAGCTGGGCTACAAAGTTATCCTGTATCCGCGATTGAACGGATTGATACTGCAAATCTGGTGAATGCCTAGTTTGTGTTAAAAATGTGGAAAGGAGGGGTGAAAAGTGACGAAAGTTTTAGAAATGCATTTCAGAAATGAAACAGGCAAGGAAGTGACCATTCTGGTCAATAATCCTAAGGATGGTCTTACTGCGGCAGCTGTTACTGCAGTAATGCAGAATATTATCACGAAAAATATTTTTAGTACTACAAGTGGCGATTTGGTACAGATTGTTGGTGCACAGCTTAGGAGTACTGATGTTGCCGAATTGCTCTAGTAGTTGTGGGTGATGTTCGGTGATTTATTGTAAGTGATGAAAAATGGTTGAGTAGGTAGTGGTAAGATAACGCGCAAATGGCGCGTTATTTTACTATCCAATGAGAGGAGAGAGTACGATGGGTGATATGGTACAGTTTGTGGCTCAGGTGGGATTCCCTATTGCTGTGGCGACGTGGCTGTTGGTGAAACTGCAAGTGAGTCTTGATAATTTCGCCACTGCCGCTAGAGATCTAGCGGGCAAGATTGAAGTGCATACTAGTCAGTGCGCAAAGTGTCAAGAGAATCGCCAACATATACAAGCAGGGGTGTGAGTGTTTGCTTGGTTAGGTTAAAGAGGGTGGGGTGTCAGGTAACTAAATAGATACCTTGGCGTCCCGCCCTTGATACTGGAATATAAACCCGCCCATATAAGAACATCAAGCAGGGGACCGCTGGAATACCTTCGGTATTCGACGCTAGGAACGAAGAACGTTCGCTGACCCTGCGGGTCAAACCGCTCAGGAACGACGGCTGACTCTTCGAGTCTTACCGCAAGGAATAAGGACGCTAGTCCGAAGAATCGCCCCGCCCTCATTCATCGAAATGGAGCGTGGGGACCGCTGGAATACCTTCGGCATTCGACGCTAAGAACGAAGCACGTTCGCTGACCCTGCGGGTCTAACCGCTCAGGACCGACGACTGACTCTTCGAGTCTTATCGCAAAGAATAAGGACGCTAGTCCGAGGAATTACCAGCTACCATTCAATGAAATGGAGCAAGGGGACCGCTGGAATACCTTTCGGCATTCGACGCTAAGCCCGAAGAACGTTCGCTGATCCTGCGGATCTAACCGCTCAGGACCGACGGCTGACTCTTCGAGTCTTATCGCAAGAATAAGGACGTCAGTCCGGGGAAACGACCCGCCGACGACGTTTTGTGAGGACGATAGTCCGTCGGTGTTATAAGGACGGAGTCCGTGTCTGTTAGTGAGAACGGGCTAATACCTTCGGTATTTTGCCGCTAGAGCGATGAGGCGAGAGCCCGAGGAATACGTTGGGGTATAGAGATTGATCATTATGTGTGTAATTGCAATTAGTACACTGATTGTATGGATTTAATAAAAAGAAAAGGGGTTAATGATTATGATCAGCTTTAATAAAGTTAATAAGGAGTATGTAGTTATAGGTATTGCACTGTTAATCGTGGTTGCAGTGGTTTGCTTTGCCTGGTATAGAGATGCAGAGAAGGAGGCAATGTTACAGAAAGCTATAGTAATGAGTCAGCAAGATGCCCAAGATAAAAATCTTTTGCAGAATAATTTAGATGTGAGTAAACAAAATGCTGAAATGTTGGCTAGTTTTGTTTCTCAGGCACAAGCTGGAAAGGTACAACCAGTGGCTCATTTTATGGTACAAGCGCCATCGTTAGCGCAAGCTGGCGAGCAAGTAGTGAATCGGATTAATGGGCGGGACCCGACATTGCCAGCAGTAACTCTTGAGAAAACCGATAACACAGTAGTTACTACTGAAAAACTAAATGAAGAGCAACAAGCAGCCGCGAGGCAAGTGAATGAGAAAAATATAGGAACAGATAAACCGAAGATAAACGAGGAATATGGAGTAGGAGTATACAAGAATAACAATTATCGTAATTGGGAGTGGAGTATTGGCTATGGCCAACAGAATGGGGAAAGGTATATTCCTATTGGGCTTCAGCGGAATTACTCAAAAGATAAGGCTGTAGTGGTGGAGGTGCATTTAGATACTGGTAAGATTAAAAATGTTACGGGGTGGGAAGTGAAGCAGGTGTGGAAGACGGATAAGTTATTTCTAATTTTTTGACTTATAGTGCATTACTTACTATATTTTTATTAGTAAGGGCGGGTTAACGTTTTTAGCACTTGCCTATGGAGCAATGTAAGAAAAATTCCCGATGAATACAATCAGTAGTGTCAAACTCCCTGCTTCGCCACGCCAAAAAGGACGAGCCACCGTCATGGAATTTGCAATACGCACATTCCACGCCAGTGCCTCGTCCTTTTCGCGTGCTCTAGTTGCTTTATCGAAATTGGTAGTCTCTAGCGACCTACGCCCTGGCGCACGTCGCCGAAAGTTAGTAACGCCCCCGTGACGGAAAATCATCGTCACCCTAGGAGTCACGCCCTCCGCCCTGCTTCCGCCACTACCACCGGTCCGCGTCGGAAGACCATCTCCGCCCACCAGTGGCGCGGCTCCAGCCCTGCTCCGGGGGAACGATCTAGCGGAAAAGTCATATTTCGAACAGAACGGCCACCATTTAACGATTGCCTGAGGTACAAAAACACGTACCACAGGCAATCGTTAAAACGTGGCCTGTTTGTAGCTATTGTTAGTCTGAAGTGGTGGCAGGCCAGGACATTCCTTCCACTCCGTTGCACTCACGCCCAGACCTGCACGGATACTATCGGCACTCAGAAGTGGCATGACGCTCTCCAATTACTAGAGTTGAATGGACTTACGTCATACTGGAGAGTGTAGCTTTGTCGGAGATACAAAGGAGAGTGGTGGACTTATTATTTGAGATTAGATACAAAGAATATGTAAAATATAGTAGAAAAAAAGGTTATTGCCATTTTTTAGAGAAAATATATTGAGGTAAATGAATTTATTACTTGTAGCTCTAAATTAGTAATCAAGTAGATGTAATGTAGACTTACTTGAATCCATTAAAGAATGATGAAGGATCGTCTATAATCTAGTAAAGATTTTTTTGAGAGGTGGCATATATATATGTGGTTAGATAATGCATCTGAAATTGATATGTTATTTTACAAGCCTTATTCAGATTTGATTTTAAATACAATAAAAAATAAAAATCTGAACCCTTTAACTATTGGCTTATTTGGTGGTTGGGGTGCAGGTAAATCCACCCTATTACATATGATTGAAAGTGGTATAAGCGAAGATAATGACAGCATCGTATGCTTAAATTTAAATGCTTGGATGTTTGAAGGTTACGATGATGCTAAATCAGCGTTGATGGAATCACTGCTAAAGCAAATTGAAGAAAAAGAAACAAAATTTGGCGAAATCACTGGTTCACTTAAATCGCTTCTCAAAAGAGTAAAGTATTTTAAACTAGGTACAGATGCTCTATCTAAAGGGATTCCCTTACTTACAAGTATTGTGACTGGTAATCCATTGCCGTTTGCGCTAAGTTTTACAGGTGATTTAGCAAGCATAATGAAAGAAGCACCAGACGCTATAGAAAATCTCAAAAATTTAAAAGAAAAATATATTACGGAAGAAGAAAAAGAGTCCATAGTACAAAATATCAGATTATTCAAAAAAGAATTTTCTGATCTCCTCAAATCATCAAAAATTGATAACCTGGTTGTTATAATTGATGATTTGGATCGATGTAATCCAGAAAGAATTATTGAGACATTAGAAGCAGTGAAGCTATTTTTAGCTGTCCCAAAAACGACATTCATAATAGCGGTTGATGAAAGGGTAATAGAGTATTCGATTAAGAGGAAATATCCTCAGTTAGATGAGAAGTCGATAGATATATCTAAGGATTATATTGAAAAAATCATCCAATTGCCAATATATATACCGGAACTTTCATCTAAGGACATTGAAAATTATTTGATGATTTTGATTATACAATTGTATTTAAATCAGACTGTATTTACAGAGGTACTAAATAAATTATATTCACAAAAATGTATGTTGGAAGAAAAAAGTATGACGATAGACCAGCTTGTTAGTCTTTTTGATAGTGCTGGCAATGTTTTTAACAATGGCTGTACTAAAGAAATTTTTGATAAAGACTTAAAAACAATAAATAGTATCAAAGATATTATATCTGCAAATCTAAAAGGGAATCCACGACAAGCAAAAAGATTTCTAAATACATTTATTACAAAAAAAACGCTATCTACAATGTATTTTCAAGATGATATTGATGTTCAGATTATGGCTAAATTATTAGCCCTGCAAACAATCGATATAGATGCATTTCGAGAATTGAACGAATGGAATAAACAGTTTGATGGTGAAATTAAGCAACTGAAAATTATTTATGAGCATATTGAAAAAGATACGGAAGCGTTACCAACACAATTTTCAAGATGGGGTACGCCTAAAATGCACAGGTGGATGTTATGTGAGCCCAAAGAATTGTATAAGGAAAACTTAAGTAAATATTTCTATCTTTCTAGAGATGTTTTAAATCAAAATAATGATTTAATTGGTGAATTATTAGTCGATGAAAAAAATATGCTACAGGAAATTATTCATTCTTCTGAAGGAACACTTGATACAGTTATTGGGAAATTAGAAGTAAAAAGTCCAGATTCTATTGATAAAATAATTAAAGTGCTCATAAGAAAATTTGATGATGGAGATGTAAAATTAAGTGTTATTAGAAGAATATTCATTAAGTTTCAAAGCTATAGGGGGATGGTCATAGGGTCGATAGGGAAAATGAGTAAAGAAGCACTAGGGATATCATCCGTACCTCATTTAATTCAAATATTAAGAGCAGACTCAGCAATTGTGAAACCAGTTTTTGATCAAATGAAAGATGGGAAAATGCCTATTGCAACGTATAATGCTATTTTTGTACAACCTACTATTAGAAATAATACAGGAACTGGAGGAAGATAATGGGCACATCAAAAGGTTACATTGCACCAACCAAACCAGAATGGACTCAGACCAAGAGAGCGATATCAAGTATGCTTAAAGATCCAAGTTCATCCAATATTGCAAAAACTGTCGATCGATACGCTAATGCATTACAGGTAGATAATTTTTCTTCAAGTTCTTTTCCATCTACGATAGGTAATTTTATAGGCTTAGTAAACTCTGTCAGAGCTAATGGTGTAGATGGTGCATTACGAGAACATGGATTTGAAAATTTAATAGGAAAATCAAATGATGAAATATTGAATAGTTTATTGAATCATTATTCAAATGGGAATGGTACAATTGATGATAATTTGATAATAGATTGCTTATCTAATATTATGGATATATTTACAATTGACAGTTTGGAAGACTTTAACCAGATAACGAATGAGCAGTTGTTAATAGAATTGGTAATTAATTATACTCAGTTGAAGTTTGAGCAAATGTTTGAAGAAAAAATAAGAGCCGATCGCTCTCCAACAGAAGGTAGTAGAATCATGTCTGATGTTAAAAATTATTTGCGAGATCACTTGCAAGATAACTTAACAATAAGTGATTTATCAAATATAGACTTTATGAATATACAGGGACAAAATTTCATTATTGAAACTTGTAGGAGTGCATATGCTCTGCTTAGAACATATGACGAGGAGTGATGGCATGAATATTTGGATAAATAAATGTATAGAAGATGAAGTCACAGAAGGGTTTGGACATCCTTATATATTTAATATAACGAATAAAGGGAATTCGACAATCAAATCCGATATAAAAGATATTTGGTTTGATTTAGGAAGTGTTCAAATAGATTCTATATATGAAGATTTATATATTATTGCCTTGACTGTATTTGCTATTGATAAAAGATTTCCACGACAAGATTCAAGTGATCGCTGGACAAGACAGTTTAACGTTTCCATTCCGGTTGTGCATGCTGCACAATGGAATCGTGTAAAAGATGAATGGGAAAAAGTGCTTAGATTTTTGAGCGGGGATATCTGGAACATAAGTTTTAGAAAAACTGGTTACAGATATTGCAAAAATACTACCAAAACTCCACAGCTACAAGTGAAAAATGAATACGATTGTCTATGCCTTTTTTCAGGTGGTTTAGATTCTTACTGTGGTGCTATCAAATTGCTTGAGGAAGGAAAGTCAGTTTGTTTTATTGGTTATAAAGAATATCCTAAATTGGCGAAAAGACAAGGCGAATTATTTGATATTTTACGCAAAAACTATCCAGATATACCTAAGAAAATACTTAGATTTACAGCTACTCCTCGTGCGCCATTTTTGGATCAAAAAATACAGAATATGAGTGAAAATACGAGTCGGAGTAGGTCGTTGTTATTTATTTGTGGGGCACTTAGTATAGCAAATATTTTAGGCGATAATATACCGTTATTTATTCCTGAAAATGGTTTTATAGGTTTAAATATTCCACTAACAAGTAGCCGAAAAGGAAGTTGTAGTACTAGAACTACACATCCTTATTTTATAAAGGGGCTTGAAAATATTTTGAGCGCAGTAGGCATAAATAATAAAATTAATAATTTTTATGCGTTCAGTAGCAAGACCGATGTCGTGAATTCTGTTAAGGATACTTCTGCTCTTATGGAAGGTGTAGAAAAAACTATTTCCTGCTCTCATCCTTGCTTGCCACGTTGGAGTAAAAATGATAGTAGAGAATATCCTCTTAATTGTGGATATTGCTATCCGTGTTTAATTCGAAAAAGTTCAGTTCGTCACTTAAATCTAAGCAATGACAAATATACGGAACTTATAAGTACATCAGCAGAGTTTCTAAATAGATATACTGATTTTGCTGGTAAGGCGAGTGATACACGGGCAGTACTAACTATGGTTTATAAATATAAAGATATGTCCGATGATAAACTAAAAAGAATTATTAGATGTAATGGAAACCTAAGCGCTTTAGAAGTAGATAAATTTTTGAATGTTTATAAGAATTCCATAAAGGACCTAATTGATTTGGTATCAGAAGTTCCAGGGATGAAAGAATATTTGGAGTTGTAGTATAGTGAGTAATTTAATAGATACACATTTTCACCTAGATTATTACAAAAATCATAAAGAAATATATAACCTAATAAATAATTTAAAACAATATACTTTATGTGTTACAAACTCTCCAGAAATTTACTTGTCATGCAAGAAAATGTATCCAGAGACACAGTATGTAAAATTTGCCGTGGGATTCAATCCCAAGACGATACTTACAGAATCTCTTGATATGAGAACGTTCAATTATGCAATGAAGAATACAAAATACGTTGGTGAAGTAGGATTAGACTTTTCCAAAAGATATTATTCGGCAAAAGATCTACAAATAAAAGCCTTTGAACAAATAGTGAATGTAGCACAAAGTGAAAACAAGCTTATGAACATACACTCTTTTAGAGCTGAAGAAGCTGTGTTGGAGATTCTAACGCGATATAAAGTTCAAAATGCAATTATTCATTGGTATACAGGTTCTGATCAATATATAAAAGATTTTATAAAAATCGGATGTTACTTTTCTATTAACAGTAATATGATTAAATCAACGTATAGTAGTAATTTTTTAAGGCTAATTCCATCAAATAGAATACTCGTTGAAAGTGATGGACCTTTCACCAAGGTAAATAATATAAAATATGAGCCAGCGTTATTGGGGCAATCATATGAAATAATTGAAAATTTTTGCTTAGTAAATGATTTTAAGAAAGTAGTATTCGATAATTTTAAATCACTGTTGAGTCAGTATCCTTAATAAATAAAATCAATTTAAGTTGTTGTTTATCTGAAAAATTGGATGGGGCTTATAGTGCGCATATATAACCCCGTTGACTGTTATTCCTGGAGTGATGAAACCTTTATCAAAGTAAAAAAAGAGATAAGAGAGTATTTCTTAGTGTTGATGTTTGGCATGCTATTGGTGCCATGTCGATAAGAACAATATTTTCATTTATGCTAATTGGATTTAAATAGCGTAAATCCTCTTCAATTAAGATCATTTATGAATAGAAAAGAGGAGAAGACTATGAAAGAATCAGATATTATTAATTCAATAATTTATCCATTGCTTACGGATGCTGGTTACAAGCAGAATGAAATTAGAGTGGATTATGCAATTACATCATATGCTAGTAAAGATAGTAGTGGCATACAGCTTCGGCCTGATATAGTTCTTTTTGATAAACAGAATAATGCTATTTTAGTTATTGAAACAAAATTGTACTTTAGTGAAAGTAACTTAGAAGATACTAGAAATCAGGCTATAAGATACTCAGATGCTCTCAATTTGCCATTATACGCTATTAGTGATGGTAGAAGTTTCCAACTGATTTCAAAAAATAAAGGTGAAATCTACCATACAGATTCAATTGTAGATAATTACAATGAAATTACCAAGGTGCTTAATAAAGAGAATCTTCGTAATTACTCTTTAGAGTCGAGAAAAGATGAATTAGAGGGTGTTGATATTGAATTAGAGCAAGAATGGATTGACCAAATAAATAAAGAAATTTTTAATTTTAATGAAAACGTAAATGAAATAAGAACATTAGGTGCGAAGGCTATAGGCTGGCTAGGAGAGCGGATTTTTAAAAAATATTGTGATCTCAATGGAATTCCTGTAATTCCAGTAATGCTAGGATATGCGGATTTTATTGTGGGACAAGAAAAAGTTATAATTAAAACTATTATTGAAGAAGAAGGAAAGCCGCAGAAACGCTCTGTTCTTCAGCTAAGACTAACTAAATCAGAAGAATCAATTCTGATTTTAGTAGTTATCAGAGGGAAAAAAGATGAGGATGAATTATTAGGTTATTCTTTTCAGCAAGCAAGTCTTATTGGTTATATCCCAATTAATAATAGTTCGAGTTCATTAAACAATAAATATTTACTTAAGCGGTCTGACCTATTGCCCATGGATAATTGGCGGCGCATAAGAATGGGGGAGGCGAACCTATGAGCATTCTCCATTTACTGGATGATAGTGATTTTGAGGAAATGATAATAACAACAAACATCGGAATTAAACTGATTAATAGAGAAATGGGAAAATCAACTTTACCTGAAAATATTAAGATACAGATTGATAGAATACTTAAAGGTCAATCCCATAAGGAAAAGACATTATCTATTGTCGAGAAAATCGTAGAGATTAGGAGATCTATAAAAAATATATTCAAAGACAAAGGCATAAAAAATGTTTTTCAATCAAATGAGGATGTTGTATATTTATTAAAACCATGCAATAACGAGTATGATTTTAACAACTTCATTTTGGTGATGTGTGGAATTATAAATAAAGACTTAGAGGGATTCAAAAAGATAGTAACTATGCCAGATGGAAGGACTGGTTCAATTGTGGCACTTGAAGAGTATTTAAAATCAGAGTATGGGGAAAATACATACAATCCGGCAATTATTACAAACCTGCGTGATATATTTACGCTAAGAAGTCAGAAATTTCCAATTCATGTTGATACAACTGAATGGATGAAAAAGGTAGTCTCCTTAGGTTTTGTTCCTCCGATTAACTGGCAGGGATTAGGGTTTAAATGTTTAGAACTTTATTTTGAGTCCATAAGTAATACCTTCACAAAAATCTTGTAAAAATTTAATGTTATCTATTATATTTTTACATCAATTATATCTTAATGAATTTATAGTCAAGCAAGTGTAGTGAACTAAACTGAACCAATAGAAATGGACATCCCCTTGAAAGCCAAGCTTCCGCCACCTACCAGTGGAATGTCTCCAGTCTTGCTCCAGGGCAACGTATTCAGCTAGAACATCATACTCTGAGCAGAAGAACGGCCACGATTTAACGATTACTTGAGGTACAAAAACACGTACCACAGTCAATCGTCAAATCGTGGCCTGCTCTATCTTTACTGCTAGTTTGCAGGGAAGCGACATCAAGGGCTCCAAAAACAAAAACACTCGCCCTTGAAGTCGCCGAAAGAAAACATTCGATTATATATATTCCAATTTACCAGCAAATTTTCTCGCATTTGTTCGCATTTTGGTATATGATAAATTTGTTGATTGAATACATAATAGAGGGTGTGAATATGCATTATATTTCCGCTAAAGAAGTCGCAGATAAATGGCAAGTGACAAGGCGTAGAGTTCAGGTTTTATGTGAGCAAAGCAGAATACCTGGTGTTTATAAAGTTGGAAATACGTGGGCGATACCATCTGATGCTGAAAAACCTGATGACAAAAGACAGCACAATATCCCACCTAAGAAAAATACTCATCAGTATAATGAAAATGTAATAAGTGTATGATTTCCAGGGACCATACAAGTCGCCAATGTGATTTATATAATGATTAGGAGCAATTTGCTTATGGAATATAGTGCAGGGATGACCACAAAGTCTTTTTGGTATCTTGAAACAAAGAAGACTGCAAAATACATGCTCTCCGCCCTTGAAAAAAACTCTATAAAAAAACTAGTAATTACGGAAAATAGTTACCAAACCCCAACCGAATACCGGGCAAGTCGAATTTTTAATGGAATATACAAACGACTCAGTAGCTTGGATGAGTTTTTATTAACTGCTATCCTTAATACCGACATTGCCACCTCTAAAGTATTGGTTTTGTTTGCCATAATGAAGACGGACCGTCTGTTCTTTGAATTTATGTATGAAGTGTTTAGAGAAAAACTTATATTGGGCGATTATATATTAAAAGATAGAGATATAAGTATTTTTTTTGACAATAAGAAAGTTCAGAGCGAAATCGTATCCAAATGGACAGAAGCCACGATCCAGCGATTAAAGCAATGCTATACAAGAATTTTATATGAGGCGGGACTTACTGCAAGCAGTTCAGGTGACAGGCACATTAAACCTGCAAATCTGGATTATAAAATAGTGAGTCATATGCAGCAAAATGATATGTCAGCATACCTTTATGCTGTTATGGGGGATTTTTAAAATGAATATCATTGGTGAGCGATTAAATAAAATTGAAGAAAAAATTAGCGAGCAATATTTTCGAGAGAATAAGGGACTTGGTAATGAAGTCGGATATTATATCTTTGACTATCATGCTAAAGAAGAGTTACATGTAAGAACCCATATTGAGTATTTGAAAAATAAAATCAACAAAGGAAACTTGGAATTTAAAATCGTTGAGTTTGATTTGTACAATATGATCATTGATATATTAAAAGACCGCGGCTATTTGGAGAAGTGTTTTGAATTTGAAGAGAAGAAGGGCATAGGCCATACCTTTGAAGCAATCATCAAAATGCTTCGATTGACAGGAAAAAATAATTTGCTAGTCAATCACATTATGGAAAATACCGATAAGAATACGGTTGTGTTTATCACAGGTGTCGGGAAATGTTATCCGATTGTACGCTCGCACAACGTACTCAATAATCTTCACCAGATACTCGATACCGTTCCTGTTGTGCTCTTTTTTCCTGGTGAATATTCAGGGCAGGATTTACAACTCTTTGGTACAATCAAAGATGACAACTACTATAGAGCTTTTAAATTAGTCTGATGATGATGGAGGAATGACAATGCGAATTGGAGATATGTTTGAAAGAGATATCGATCGTGACATTAAAGGGGTTATCAAGGTTGGACAAGATGATGGGGAGAATATTGTTCAGGAGCTTGATGAGTACGTAGTAACGAAGGAATTAACGAAACATTTTCGCGAGTTTTTTGCCAGTTATAAGAGAGGGATTAACGGAAATACCGATAAAATGGGTGTGTGGATTTCAGGTTTCTTCGGTAGCGGTAAATCTCACTTTTTAAAGATTATTTCTTATTTATTGGCTAATAAAGAGGTGAACGGCAAAAAGGCCATTGAGTTCTTTACTGATGGCAAAAAACTATCCGATAGCATGGTGATTGCTGATATAAATCTTGCTGGAAACACTTCTAGCGATGTAATACTATTTAATATTGACTCCAAGAGTGCCGCAGATGCAAAGTCCAATAAAGATGCCATTGTGGAAGTATTCATGAAAGTCTTTAATGAGATGCAAGGTTATTGTGGCTCTATGCCATTTTTGGCTGATCTTGAAAGAAAACTAACTGATGATGGCTTATATAACGCCTTTAAAGAAAAATATACAGAGGTTTCCGGTAGTGATTGGGTAGATACCCGCGAGGATTTATACTTTATTCAAGATGACTTGGTTACCGTACTCACTGAAATAGGCGTAATGAGTGAGGCGGCAGCGCGATTATGGTGCGAGAAAGCAAACGAAACATACTCGATTAGTATCGAGAAATTTGCTGATTTGGTTAGAAAATATTGTGAGAAGAAGAGTAAGAATCATCATGTCGTATTCTTAGTGGATGAAATTGGCCAATATATTGGTGATGATTCCCGGTTGATGTTAAACCTGCAAACCGTCACAGAGGATTTGGGAACTATGTGCGGTGGAAAGGCTTGGATTATCGTAACGAGTCAGCAAGATATAGATGCCATTACTCCTAGAGTTAAGGGAAATGATTTTTCCAAAATTCAAGGCCGCTTTGATACAAGACTGTCTCTTTCCGGTGCGAATGTGGATGAAGTCATTCGAAAAAGAATACTTGCTAAGACGGAAACAGCGAATAAAACCTTGCGTCTGCTCTATGATCAGAAGGAGTCCATACTAAAAAATCTTATTACCTTTACCGATGCTGCAGAAAAGAAAATGTATCAAGGTAGGGATGATTTTGCGGCGGTATATCCTTTTTTACCTTATCAGTTTCATTTAGTTGGACAAGTTCTAACTTCGATCAGAATGCATGGAGCATCCGGTAAGCATCTTTCAGAGGGCGAACGCTCGATGCTGGCGCTCTTTAAAGAGTCAGCAGTAGCCCTCATGCATCAAGAGGATGGTGTACTTGTACCGTTCAATAAATTCTACAATGCACTTCATAAGTTTGTTGATCATACCCATAGCACGGTCATAACCCAAGCCAGTGACAATCAAAAATTGCAGGAAGTTGATGTAGAACTTTTAAAAGTTCTGTTTATGATTAAGTATGTTAAAGAAGTAAAGGCTAATGTTGATAATCTTACAACCCTCATGGTCGATCATATCGATGCCGATCGGATTGAACTTAAAAAAAGAGTAGAAGATTCATTAAGGCGTCTTATCAGTCAGACATTAGTACAGAAAAACGGTGAAATCTATTTATTCCTGACCAATGAAGAACAGGATATCAATCGATCGATTGCCCAAGAAAATGTTGAGATGGGCGAAATAATTAGTGAAGCGTCAACTGTTATCTTCGAAGAAATCTTTCAAGATAAGAAATACCGTTACAGTGCTCGGTATAATTTTGCATTTAATCAGGTAGTGGATGATCGCTATTTTAAGAATAACCAGTCCAATGATATTGGTATAAAAATTATTACTCCCTATAATGAACAGGAATATGTGGATTCCATGCTTCGTATGGTGTCAATGCAAGAAAACAACATCATTATCTTATTGCCACCTGATACCACTTTTCTAGATGAGATTACAGAAAGTTTAAAGATAAACAAGTTTATTACAAAACAAGGGGTCGGTCTTCCTAAAAGCTTTGAGAGCATCAAACGGGCCAAACAAGATGAGCTGATTGAGAAGAAAACCCGGATTAAAATATTTATCGAAGAATCCTTGAAAAATGCCGATATCTATGTGAATGGCGATAAAGCAAACATCGGTTCTAAAGATCCAGCAAATCGAATCAATGAAGCATTAGGTAAATTAGTAAGCTCTCGATACAATAAACTATCCTATATGGAAACAGCACCCGTATTGTCTGATATCGATGCCATATTTAAGGCAACAAATAAAATTTCTCTTATGAACAGTGATGACAAATTTGCGAATCCGTTGGCATTATCTGACGTGTTGCAGTTTATTGAACTCAATACCATAAGGCATACGAAGACATCATTAAAAATAATATTAGAGCGATTCAAAAAAGCACCTTATGGTTTTGTTGATGAAGATATTCAATGGTTAGTGGCTATCTTATTTAAACAAGGAAAAGTCGGTTTTATTGTGAATAGCCAAAACATTTCACTGGTGGATACCAATTCGGTTGAGATTATCAGATACATAACCAAACGTGAGTATGTAGAAAAGTTATTGATCGAAAAACGAGAAAAAGCAACAGACAGACAAATTAAATCGGTAAAAGAAATTATCAAAGATTTATTTGGAATTGCCACAGTGAGTGAAGAAGATGATGCTTTGATTGCAAACTTTATGAATCGTGGGAACAATAAGCTGGTCGAGATAGAAAAGATTCTTTTTGAATATAAGTTAGAAACAAGATATCCGGGTAAAAATATACTGGTTAAGACCAAAGAACTTCTACAGCAGGCAGTGCAAACAACTGAGCCGATGGAATTTTTCCGGTTCTTGGATGGGAAAAAAGATGATCTTCTTGATCTTGCGGAAGATATTGTTCCAGTACTGGCCTTCTTTGCTGGAGAGCAGAAAAGTATTTTTGCAAAAGCTTGGAAGTATATTGATATTTTTGATAACAGCAAAACCTATGTGGTGGATAAAGAACTGATTGAAAGTGTAGATAAAATAAAAAATATCGCCGCGAAACCAAATCCATATGCCGAGATTCACAAGCTCCCTTCATTGCTTGAAGAGTTTTCAGAAAAACATATGGCTTTGCTAGAAAAAGAGGCTGAACCTATTCGTGAGGACGTAGAGAACGATAAACTAAAAGTATGCGAAGCCTTAGCTTCTAAAGAATACGGTGATCAGTTTAAAGGCAAATTTGTAGGGCTCTTTAGTGAACTACATAATAAACTAGAAAAATCCAATGAGGTTGCTGCCGTTAAGAATATTCGCTATGAAAGTGATGCATTAAAAACTCGTTGTCTTAATGAACTTGCCCAATACGAAACCAAGCATATGGAAGCGAAGCTGATAGAAATAGAACGCCAAAAGAAAATCACTGGCATAGCCACTCCGGTAGTACCAAGGCCAGTACCTATCAAGATACCTAAAACTGTAAGTTTGCGACAAGTGACAGTAGGGCAAACAGTAACAATTGAAAAAGAGGAAGATATTGATCTATTCCTAAAAACACTCAAAACCCGGTTGATGCGTGAACTTGATAAAGATACCATAATAACACTATCACTATAAAATATTGAAATAGGGAGAAATCCATGAATAAAGCAGCAATTAAAAACTTCGCCATCGCAGCACGAAAAAAGCTAATCAGCGAAATTACCTATAAGGCTGGTCTCGTTGGAATTACCCCAAAAGGCATTGCCGAACCAGTGCATAAATCTGATGGAATAGAAATGTATGATATCGGTGCAAATGAACCCTATTCAATCAAGGATGACGAAATAAAGCAGCGCAAGGGTCTTGTCGCAAGGGTAATGGCTAAGGGGTTTGACCAAGTTATTGAGGAAGTTGCTTATACTTGGTTCAACCGTATTGTAGCTGTTCGTTATATGGAGATTAATGACTACCTTCCTATACGTGTTCGTGTTCTATCTAGCGAGATGAAGGGTAAGGCGGAACCGGATATTGTGACTGAAGCTCCTAATGTGGATTTAGGATTTAAGCCAGATGAGATAGAGAACATATTAGAGCTTAAACACGATAACAAATTGGATGAGTTGTTTCGTATGCTGTTTATTAAGCAATGTAATGCATTAAATGAAATATTGCCGGAACTTTTTGAAAAGACGGCAGACTATACCGAACTGTTATTAAGCATATCCTTTACTAATGAAGATAGTATTATTCGGGAACTGGTAAATAGTATCGATGAAGGGGATTTTAAAGAACAGGTGGAAATCATCGGTTGGCTATATCAGTATTACAATACAGAATTAAAGGATGATACGTTTGCCAAACTAAAAGCCAATGTGAAGATCACTAAGGAGCGTATACCAGCGGCGACCCAACTTTTTACGCCTGATTGGATTGTTCGGTATATGGTGGAGAACTCTTTAGGTAGATTGTGGTTGGAAGGACACCCAGACGTTGATATTAAAACCAATTGGAAATACTATCTGGATGAAGCCGAGCAAGAGCCTGATGTACAAGTGCAGCTTGCACAGTTAAGCGAAGAAAGAAAAAATCTAAAACCAGAAGACATAAAGGTGATTGATCCTTGCATGGGCAGTGGTCATATCCTTGTTTATGCTTTTGATGTGCTGATGGATATATACAAGTCCAGCGGCTATGATGAGCGCGAGGCTGTAAAACTAATATTACAATATAATCTTTATGGACTTGATATAGATGATAGAGCTTATCAGCTTGCTTATTTTGCAGTCATGATGAAAGCACGGGGTTATTCAAGACGTATTTTGAGTGAGGGTATTACGCCTCAGCTTTGCGCTATACAGGAAAGTAAGAGCATATCTCAAGAACTTATCGCATTTGTGGCAAATAACGATGAAGTTTTAATGAAGGCTTTGCAATACATTGCAGATCTATTCAAAGAAGCTAAAGAATTTGGGAGCATACTTAATGTAGAATGTGGAATTGAGCCGATAGAATTGCTGATCAAGAGAATTGAAGATATAAAAAATGCTGATTTTAGTAGTGACTTAATAGGTTTAATGTATAGGGAAGAAACTATAAGCAATTTATATCCGATTGTCAAACAAACGGAAATAATGATGCGGAAGTATGATGTGGTTGTGACGAATCCACCGTATATGGGCAGTGGCGGAATGGGGAAAGGTTTGTCTGATTATGTAAAAAAGAATTATCCTGATACAAAGTCAGATTTAAGTACAGTATTTATGGAAAAGACCCTTAATATGTGTAGAGCGACTGGTATGATGGCAATGATTAATATACCAGTTTGGATGTTCTTATCAAGCTATAGAAAATTGCGTGAGAATATAATACAGGATCAAGTATTTATTAATATGTTGTATTTTGGGCGTGGCGTTTTTGGCTCTGATTTCGGAACAACTGCATTTATAATTAAAAATGTTGATATAAAAAGATATAAAGCAATTTACAGAAAACTATACCAAAAACAAGGTAGTGTTGAAAATATTGACAAAAAAGAACAATATTTCTTTGAAGGGGTAGGAACGCATATTGCGGAAAAGGAAAATTTTCTCAATGTTCCAGGTATACCAATTGCTTTTTGGGCAAGTAGTAATGCAGTTGATGCCTTTAAGGATAATGAAAAATTAAATACAATTGCGGACATACGCTCTGGAATTAGTACTGGTGATAATGATAGATTTTATCGTTTATGGTTCGAATGTAATAATAACAAAATATCATTTGATCCCCAATGTACACCCTTTAATAGTAATTTTAAATGGTTTTCAATAATAAGAGCTGGAGAATATCGAAAATGGTGGGGAAATAGAGAGAATGTTATTAATCTATTCAATGGATGTTATGAAATAAAAAATAGTAGTAATAATTTTAGATTGAGAACCCCTGAATTTTATAACATGGAAGGCATTACTTGGTGTCGGATAACAATTGGTAATGTAGGATTTAGAATAAAAGATGGTGTAGTAAATTTCGGTGAAAATAGTCCATCCATGTTTGTCCCATTAACACATAAGGAGTATTTATTAGGATTATTAAATACCAAAGTTATTTCTTATTTTTTATCATTCATGAATCCGACTATGACTTATCAAGTTATTGATATAGCAGGTTTGCCTATTGTTTTTTCTGAAGATAATATTTCTACAGTGAGTACTATTGTTAAATCAAATATTACCATATCAAAAACAGATTGGGATAACTTTGAAACAAGTTGGGATTTTAAGAGGCATCCATTCCTTAAGCATTATACATTAGAAGAACAGCCAATGAGGATTGAGACTATTTTCAATATATGGGAAACAGATACAATAGAAGCATTCATGCAACTTAAAGCGAATGAAGAAGAATTAAATCGCATTTTTATAAAAATATATGGTTTACAGGACGAGTTAACACCCGACGTTGAAGAAAAAGATGTAACCATAAGAAGTGCTGATTTAGAACGTGATATAAAAAGTTTTATCTCCTATGCCGTAGGCTGCATATTCGGCCGGTACAGCCTGAACTTAGATGGTCTTACCTATGCTGGCGGAGAGTGGGATAGCAGCAAATATAAGACTTTCTTGCCGGATAGCAACAACATAATTTATATAACAGATGAAGAATATTTTGAAGACGATATTGTTTGCCGATTTGTGGAGTTTGTAAAGGTCATTTTTGGCACTGAAACATTAGAACAAAACATCGGCTTTATAGCTAAGACTCTCGGTAACAAAGGAAATACTTCTCGTGAAATGATCCGTAGCTATTTTATCAAGGATTTTTATAAAGACCACGTTAAGATCTATCAGAAAAGACCGATATACTGGCTGTTTGACAGCGGCAAAGAAAATGGCTTCAAAGCCCTAATCTATATGCACCGCTACACTCAGGATACTGTAGGTAAAGTCAGAGCTGACTATTTACATCGTACACAGAAAGCCATTGAGAACTCCATTTCAAGAGCCTATATGATCATGGAGAGTGCTGCAAATCCTACGCAAAAAGCCAATGCCGTGAAGGACAAGGAAAAACTCGTCAAACAACTTGCCGAAACCAAAATCTACGATGCTGCCATCGGGCACATTGCCGCCCAACGTATCGCAATAGACCTTGATGATGGTGTGACAGTGAACTATGCCAAATTCCAAGGCGTAGAAATTAGCAGTGAAGGTAAAAAAGCAAGCAAAATTGATTTGCTGGGAAAGATTTAGTGATTAATAATTGATGAAATTATTATAGGGGAGTTGGGATGCTAGTCCGCGATATTCCCAACTTCCAATTTCAACTGTTACTGTAATTACTGCATAAATAGAAAATAGGTGATTAAATGGATTTAAAAAGCATACAAGAAAAACTAAATAAAGAATTTAAAGGCACCGAGCGTACACTTGTTTTCTGGTATGATGATAACGCCGAATTTGCGGAAGAAGTGGAGTCCATCATATTTGACAATGCGAAAGTTTATAAGCTTACCCAGGATAACTGGTTCTATACTAAATACTATTTAGAAACAGTGGACAAGACAAATAATTATCTTGTGTATGCACCGTTTACAAGGCCGATGGATAGAGATAACCATCTTGCTGATATGATATATTATTCTAAGATTTTTTACGCCGATAAAATTTCGCTGCTTATGTTAGATTTAAAGATACCTGATCGATTTAAAGAATGCTTAAATAAATACCCGAAATTTTTTAAATATAATAAATACATAGAGCCGTTTATTGCGCTGGGGATAGAAAACTACAATGAAGAAGCCATTGATATTGGCGTACTGAGTGTACTCTGCACGGTAAAAACGCCCAATATCGATGAAATATTACGGGCTTTACTTGTCAGCGGCGAATTTGATAGCAATAAATATATGATTGCTTTCGAGAAGATGGGTATCCTTCCTGCCTTTTGGCAGCTGGTTCAGAAATATTACGGGTACAGTGAGGAAAAGGCGACTCTAGAAAAATTGGTCATTACGCTGCTCGTTACTTATACTGCCTATGCTTTTACCGGGGATGTTCCCAAGGCTTGGGGTTATTTCATCTCGGGCAAGAAGAATGATGTGGCTGTTTTTATGAGCAATTTTATGAATAATATGTTATATAAAGATCAGTATGTTAGTTTGGCTGAAAAAATCGGTAGCAAAATAAAAGTCAAAGAATATATGGGGCAAAGTGAGATTAGTAGTTTCTTGAGTTGTGATACATTTCCTGTTTTTGATGAGTTGATCATTAGCAAGCTTCTAATCATGCTTGGCAATGAGTGCATTGATAGACAGGGTTTGATTCCTGAGATTACAGGTATTGTCGAGGGTAGACTAAAGAAATACTTTGCGCCAATCTTTTTTCATGAATATAAATGCATTCAGGCAGCTTCCAGGCTTGTTGATTTACTAGAGGTGCCAAAAGCAAATGAAGATATAGTTGCTCAATATGTAAAGAAGTTGTATCGCACAGATACTGCTTACCGAAAATTCACCTACTACTTTGATAAACTCGAACATAATGACAGTTTCCATGCACTTAGGCAAATGATAGAAAATATATATACCAATGGGTTTTTAGCGAAATTATCTATGATATGGGCTGATAAACTGGCAACTTACCAATCAGCATTGGAAATACCGTATACTAAGCAGTCTGAATTTTATCCTATGTATGTAAGCCCGGCCGTCAAAAAGGAATGTACTGTTGTTATCATTTCCGATGCACTCAGGTATGAATGTGCAGTTGAACTCACCGAGCTATTGAACGATGGCGTACAATATACGGCTGAGATTGACTATATGATTTCTAGTGTACCATCCTATACCAAACTAGGAATGGCGACTCTGTTACCGCATAAGCAAATTACTTTTAATGAAGGCTATGATGTATTGGTGGACGGTCAGCCATCTATATCCACAGAACAAAGAGGAAAAATACTGCAAAAATACAATCCTATGGCAGTGGCCTGTTCGTATAGTGATATCATTTCCCTTGGGAGAGAGGATTTACGAAAGCTTCTGAGTGGTAAGGAACTCATCTATATCTATCATGACCAGATTGATGCTCGCGGCGACAATAGTTCTACGGAAAATGAAGTCTTTGCAGCTTGCGAAGAAACCTTCGGCGAGATCATCAAACTGGTAAAGAAGATTCTTGTAGACAGATCAATTACTAATTATATTATTACCGCCGATCATGGTTTTATTTATAAACGCGACAAGCTTGATGAAAGCGATAAAGTGAAGCTGCCCAAATATAACACTGCCTACCAAAATAAACGTTTTATTATCGCAAACGAAAAAAGTCATGTAGATGGTACGTTGAACTTTTCCCTAGGCTGTATTGGCAAAGATAGTGAAGAATTGTATGTCACTGTTCCACGCGGCTGCGATATTTTTAAGATTAGCGGCGGCGGTCAAAACTATGTGCACGGCGGTACTTCACTACAAGAGCTGATTGTGCCTGTCATTAAGCTCAAAACTGCCCGCTATAAAAAGGAAACTGATTATGTTGAAGTGGTGGTGATTTCCCTTAGTCGGAAAATTACCAACTTGATCACCTTCATTGATTTTATGCAACATGATAATATCAGCGATACCTTATTACCGATTGTCATGAAAATTTATTTTATCAATGATGCTGGTGAAAAGATTTCCAATGAAAATTTAATTTACGCTGACAAACGGAATCAGCCTCCAGAAAAACGCATGTTTAAAGAAAAATTTACTTTCCGTAATGGAAAATATGCAAAAAGTGAAAAGTATTACCTGGTTATGGTAGATGATAAAACAGATGTCGAGCTTGGACGATATGAGTTTACCATTGATATTACTTTTTCTGATGACTTTGGTTTTGGTGTGTAGGAGGGATTTAGATGGCTGATAGCAATTTGAATGATAAACTGAACGACTGTTTTGCCGGTAAGATTGTTCGGAAAGACCTTACCAAGAAGATTAAAGAGGGCGCGAATGTACCAGTGTATGTTCTTGAATACTTGCTAGGGATGTATTGTGCGAGTATGGATGAAGCAACCATCGAGCAGGGTGTTTTAAATGTCAAAAAAATTCTTGCCGACAATTTTGTACGTCCAGATGAGGCGCAGAAAATTATTTCAAAGCTCAGAGAGCAAGGCAGTTATACCGTTATTGATAAGGTATCGGTAAAATTAAATTTCAAATGTGATATTTATGAGGCAGAGTTTTCTAATCTTGGTATCAGAAACGTTCCAGTATCAGAGAAGTATCCTTCAGACTTTGAACGGTTGCTATGTGGCGGCATTTGGTGCATTGTTCAGCTTGAATACTTCTATGATGAAGCAGATGAAAAGCGATGCCCATTTATCGTAAAGAAACTCACACCTATTCAAATGCCGAATCTTGATTTAAATGAGGTCATCAGTGGTAGAGAGCAATTTACTAAAGACGAATGGATTGACGTGCTTCTTCGTTCGGTAGGCATGGAGCCATCAAAATTTTCTGACAGAGTGAAGTGGCTACTGCTTGCCAGAATGATACCATTGGTTGAAAATAATTTTAATCTATGTGAACTAGGACCGCGCGGTACAGGCAAATCACATGTTTATAAAGAAATATCGCCCAACAGCATATTGATATCTGGCGGTCAGACAACAGTCGCAAACCTATTCTATAATATGTCCAATAAAACTGTAGGGCTTGTTGGTATGTGGGATTGTGTTGCATTTGATGAGGTTGCTGGTATTACGTTCAAGGACAAGGACGGCATTCAAATCATGAAGGATTATATGGCTTCCGGTTCGTTTGCTAGGGGTAAGGAAGAGAAGCATGCTTCTGCATCAATGGTATTTGTGGGCAATATAAATCAAAGTGTGGATGTGATGCTCAAAACATCGCATTTATTTGATCCCTTTCCTGAAGCAATGGCCAGTGATAGCGCCTTTTTTGATAGAATGCATTGCTATATTCCTGGCTGGGAAATACCAAAATATAGACCTGGATTTTTTACCGATGAATATGGTTTTATTACTGATTATCTAGCTGAATTTATGCGTGAACTGCGTAAGACTTCCTATGCCGATATGTTTGAAAAATATTTCAAACTTGGTAATAACCTCAACCAACGTGACGTGATTGCTGTCCGGAAAATGGTCTCTGGTCTCATAAAGCTAATTTATCCTAACGCAAAATGTGATAAGGCAGAGATTGAAGAAATCCTCCGTTTTGCCCTTGAAAGCCGCAGACGTGTGAAAGAACAGCTCAAGAAAATTGGCGGTATGGAGTTCTATGATGTCAATTTTTCGTATATCGATAATGACAGCTTTTCAGAAGAATTTGTACCCGTCCCTGAACAGGGTGGCGGTAAACTGATACCAGAAGGACTACATAAACCAGGACAAATATAT
>Ga0209123_1001427_pt1 | contig 23729 bp, 23 predicted proteins | sample BarGraIncu00431A_FD_184500 | JGI IMG/M metagenome (GOLD analysis project Ga0209123, IMG submission 184500) | Arctic peat soil microbial communities from Barrow, Alaska, USA - Barrow Graham LP Incubations 004-31A (SPAdes) (version 2) | ecosystem: Environmental > Terrestrial > Soil > Wetlands >...
TGTTAATATTATTATAATTATTATTGTTATAACAAGTATTATTAATGATACACCATTTTTTTTGTTCGTTTTCATAAAATATTTATACCCCCATTATTTGTTTTTATATTCAATGTATATATATTTATATATGTATGTTTTATAATCATTGAAGTGACAATCTAATAATTGTTAATTTCATTAGATTATAACTTGATTTCTATTATATAATACATATACTTTTTTGTCAATGTAATTACGACATGTTTTTACATTTTTTCAGATTTGTAATATACATGTAACATTCAAAATATTTTAAAAAATGGACAAAAAAATTATGATGTCAATTTTTTAATTTGACATCATAATTATTTTTATTAAGGTTTGTTTTTTACTTTATAAATTAAATTAGTCTTCGTCTATTTTTTTGAAAAAACTAAATGCGTATAAACCAGATATACCAACTAGTGTATATATAATTTTACTTAACATTGAACTAGCTCCACCGAAAATTGTCGCAACTAAGTCAATATTGAATAATCCAATGCACCCCCAGTTTATAGCTCCTATAATTAAAATTGCTAATACAATACTATTTAAAACTTTCATAAAAACCTCCTATTAGAAATATAATTTTCTATTAGTATTTTATGCATTTTTATCATAAATATACATTGTTTTTGTTTTTCTAATTAATTTTCATTATTTTTATTAATTTTATTGATTTTATTGATTTTTAAATTGTTCATATAATATTATACTTGTTGCACATGCTACGTTTAATGATTCTGCACTGCTGCTCATTGGTATTTTTACTAAATTATCACATTTTTTTATAACTTCTTCTGATATTCCATTCGCCTCATTACCAACTACAAAAGCACATTTCCCATTTAATATATCTTTAGATAAATATTTATCACTTTGAAGTGATGTTCCAATTATATTATATCCTTTATTTTTTATCTTATTTATATTTTCAGTTAATTCTTTATTACTCACAAATATAACATTAACTCTTAAAATTGATGCCATAGTAGATCGTAACACTTTTTGTGAAAACACATCAGTTGTTCCTTCTAAACAAATTATAGTTCTTACGTTAAAACTATCAGCTGTTCTTATTATTGTACCAACATTACCAGCATCTTGCAATTTATCTAGTATAAGTATATTCGTATCAATATTTATATCATCAATACTATTTTCTGGAATACCCAGTACAGCTAAAACTCCTTGTGGAGAAACTGTATCAGTTATTGTTTTAAAAATATCTGAATCCATTTGTAATACTTCTAAATTATCAATTTTTTCCAATCTACTTATGATACTTGCTCCACCATTTGTTTTGTTTAGTATATCATAAGAGCAAGCGATAGACAAAATATCTATCGCTTTTTGGTTGTACATATCTAATAATTCATTTACTACTTTGATACCTTCTAAGTAGTACTGACTATATTTTTGTCTAAACTTTTTTTCATTTAAACTTTTAATATATTTTATTTTTTGATTTGATTTACTAGTTATATTTTCCATACTCATTTCCTTTTTACTGTACTGGAGTTGTAGTAGTATCCGTAGTTGGTGTAGTAGTACCTGTTGTTGGTGTTGTTGTACCTGTTGTTGGTGTTGTTGTACCTGTTGTTGGTGTTGTTGTAGTTGCTGCTTTATCTTCTGCTTTTTTTCCAGTTATAATTTCAACAACTTTTTTAAGTACATCATCAAGAACTTTAATATTCATAGTTTTTGATATTTCATCTATTTTAGTAGATGCAATAGCTTCTCTATCAGAATCAGAATTTATTCTACCATTATCGTTTTTACTTTCTAATTTAATTATATGGTATCCATAACTAGTTTCTACTAATGCAGTTGTTGTTGAACCAACAGCTAACAGTTTAACTGCATCTCTATATTCTGCTGCTGTATTTTCATCTAAATACATTTTATATAATCCACCAGTTTCTTTTGTTCCTGGATCTTCAGTAAGCTCTTTAGCAAGTGTTGCAAAGTCTTCACCAGCTAATACTCTTACAAGTGCTGCTTCTGCTTTAACTTTTACTTCTGCTTTTTTATCATCTGTCATAGCTGAACCAGTTGCTGTATCAATTGTTGAAAATAGAATGTGACGTGTTACAAATTCTGTCATATCAACATTTTCACCATAAGTTGTTTTTAAATATGCAGTAACTTCTTCTGTTGAAAGTTCACTTTTTAATTTATTTATGTATGCTGTAATTACATAATCATTATAATATAATTGTTTCATTTTAGCTGGGTCTATACCATCATCAGTAAATTTTTTAATTTGTGCTTGATCTTTGAATATTTCGTCAACCTTAGCTTTATCTTCAGCACTAAGTGTAACATTTGCTTGTTTAGCTTTTAAAAGTATAATTTTATCTGCTGCTGCTTTATTAGCAATTTGAGTTGGTATTGTACTAGCTTCATATCCATAATATTCTAACATTGGTGCAAATGTTTTGTAGTATATTGTGAATTCTGAAGTAGTTAAACTTCCACCATCAAATTTAACTACTGGTTTTAAATTATTATTGTAGTAAAACCATGCAAATATTCCAAATGCTACGATTAAAACAATTGCAACTATTGCAATTATTATTTTCTTATCCTTAGCCATACCAATTTTGAATTTTTTTGTACCCTTTACCTCTTTTAAAGGTTTTTCTTCTAAAGTTTCTTCTTTTTTGTCCATTTTTTAATCCCCTTTTCTTATAAAATATTTAAATATATGTTACTATATACAAATTATGAGTTAAGTATATCATTTTAAATATATTTTGTCAACACTTGCTAAAAATAAATATATATTTTCACTTAATTTTCACTATATATTTCATTGTAATTAACAATATATTACATTAACAAACAAAATTCTATTTTGTTAATTCGATATTTTTGTTAATAGTTCTTTTAAATTGATTTGTATAAATAATAATAAGTCATTTGAGCTTATATAATATTTTAATTTTCTGGTATCTATATCTGATTCAAATATAACATAGTTATTCTTAATATATACTTTTGTTATTCCTATTTTTCTGCATAGATTACGAACTTCAACTATTTTAATTAAGTTGTTAGCTTCTTTTGGTAAATCTCCAAATCTATCTAATAGCTCATCTACTATATTTGTAATTTCTTGTTCATCACTTGCTTCAGATATTTTATGATACATTGTAATCTTATGCATTATATTAGGTATATAAGTGTCTGGTATATATGCAGATATTGGTAAATCAATTTTAACTTCTTTTAAACTTATATTATCATCAATCTTTCCATCTTTTTCTTTACTTATAGCTTTTTCAAGCATACTTAAATATAGTTCATAACCTACAGATGCCATATGTCCGTGTTGCGCTTTTCCAAGTATATTACCTGCTCCACGTATTTCTAAATCTCTCATTGCTATTTTGAAACCACTACCAAATTCAGTGAAGTCTCTAATTGCTTTTAACCTTTTTTCTGCTACTTCACTTAAGCTTTTATTTTTCTTATATGTTATATATGCATATGCTAGCTTATTAGAACGTCCAACTCTTCCTCTAATTTGATATAGCGCAGCAAGTCCTAACTTATCCGCATTTTCGATTACAATTGTATTAGCATTTTGAATATCAATTCCAGATTCTAATATTGTTGTACATACAATAACATCAATTTCATGATTTATATACCTTATCATTATATCTTCAATTTCGCGTGGACTCATTTGTCCATGAGCATATTCTACTCTAGCATATGGAACTAACTCCCTTACTTTGTTAGTTATTTCATCTATATTATCTACTCTGTTACTTATATAGAATACTTGACCATCCCTAGATAACTCTCTTTCAATTGCATTTTTAACTATATAATTATCATATTCTAGTACATATGTATGTACTGGCATTCTTTCAAGTGGCGGAGTTGTTATACTACTCATGCCTCTAATTCCTACCATAGACATATGCAAAGTTCTAGGTATCGGAGTTGCTGTCATAGATAAAATATCTATTGTTTCTTTAAATAACTTTATTGTTTCTTTAGCTTTAACACCAAATCTATGTTCCTCATCTACTATAAGTAAACCTAAATCTTTAAACAATACATCTTTGGATAGTATTCTATGTGTTCCTATTAAAACATCTATTTTACCATCTATTAAATCTTTAAGTATTTTTTTCTGCTGTTTTGCTGTTCTGAATCTAGATAACATTTCTACATTGATACTAAACTTTTCCATTCTAGTTTTAAATGTGTTAAATTGTTGAAGTGATAATATTGTAGTTGGAACTAAATATGCTACTTGTTTGCTATCCATAACAGCTTTGAATGCTGCTCTTATTGCAACTTCTGTTTTACCATAACCAACATCTCCACATAACAACCTATCCATAGGTTTTATATCTTGCATATCTAATTTCACTTCATTTATAGATACAGCTTGATCTTCTGTAAGTTCATATTCAAAACTATCTTCAAATTCTTTTTGCCATGGTGTATCATCAGAAAAAGAAAATCCTATAGATTTATCTCTTTTTGCATATAACAAAACTAATTCTTTTGCTATTTCTTCTACATGCTCTTTTGCTTTTGTCTTTGTTTTATGCCAATCTTTATTTCCTAAATTATTAAGTTTAGGAAGTGTATCATCATCACACATGTATTTCTTAACATTATCTAATCCGGGATATAGGAACAAATATATTAGAACCATTTAAATACTCAATCTTGATATAGTCTGAAGTTATACCTAAAACAGCTACTGTTTCTATTCCTCTATATATACCAATACCATGGCTTTCGTGAACAACATAATCTCCAATTACTAAATCTTCGAAAGTGTTTATACTCTGGCCAATTATTTTAGATTTTTTTATTCTTTTAAGTGTATTTAATGTTCCCAAAACATTTTCTGATATTACAGTTAATTTAAAATCATCATAATCAAAACCACCTGATAATATTCCCTGAGTTATATATACATTTCCAGCTTTAAGAGTATCATTAAATATATTATCTAGATATGTAACTTTTATTTTACTATCTATTAATATATTCTGTATCTGCTTAACTCTAATAGCTGATGGATATACAAGAAGAATTACATTATCTTCCCTGTCTTTGATATCCTGTATAAGTATATCCATTGAGCTACGAAAAAAGTTAACTTCCCTACAGCTGAAAATCACCTCTTTTCTTTTCGCATGAAGAACTCTATCTGTATTCATTCTTTCTAAATATACATTAACCTGTTGCTTAAACTTGTTTTCTATATCTTCATACATGTACATTTGATGCGTATATGGAATATATAAATGATTTTTTGAAGCTAATAATTTCAATGTTTCTATACTTTCATAAATGATGTATTTTGATTTTTCTATACACTTTACTGGTTCATCTACATATATAGTAAAATTAGTTAAGTAATCTACAAATGATACAGTTTTATCAAAAAAAATTTCAAAATATTTATCAACTAAATTTTTCTCTTCTCTATTTTCTATAGTTTCAATATCTTTTAAAATAACTGATTTAAATTCTTTAGCAATTTTATCAGATGATAATTCTTTTAACTTACTAATAACTATATTTGCCTGGTTTTCTGTTATATTAAATTCACTTGCAAACGATAAACTAAAAGTATTTACTGTATTGATACTTCTTTGAGTCAAAACATCAAATAGAGATATTCTATCAATTACATCACCAAAAAGTTCTATTCTATGAGGCGAGTCATTGTTTATTCCAAAGATATCTATGATACCTCCACGAATAGCAAACTGACCTTTACCTTCTACATTAGTACATCTTTCATATCCAAGACTAGTTAGTTTACTTAGTAGTTTGTTTATATCTACTTTACTATCTATGCTAAACTCTAAATCTAAATTTGCATAATTTTCTATTGGTAACATTTTTTGAAGCATACTATCAATTGTGGTTACAATAATTATATTATCACCTGATATAATTTTCTGGATAGCATACATTCTAGCATTATCAATTTCTTTGCTTTCAGCTTCAATATCATAGTATATTATCTCTCTTGCAGGAAAATATACTATTTCAATTTCAGTAAAAAATTTAAGATCTTGCATCATTTTTTTAGCTTGAATATTATTACTACATACTATACAAGATGGTTTATTACTATATACATTTAAACTATATACCATATGAGCTTTTTGAGCTTCTGTAAGTCCAAAAACACTTAAATCTATCTTATCTAATTTTATATCATTTAATAGGCTTAAATATTTGCTATGCTTTGGCAAATTAACAATTAGCTGATTCATGAATACCTCCTTACAACAAAATTTAAACTTTGTAAAAATTATATTTATTTTCTAACTCTAATATTTCTCTTGTAAATAATCCTACATTACCGTATCCTGCAACTGCTTTATTATTTGTATTTAGAACAAAATCAACAGGTAACCATTCAAAAGTTCCCTCTTCATTTTCTTCAAATTCAGATTCTTCAGTAATATCATACATAACATTTAATTCTATATTAGAATTTTTATGCAACTCATTACTTTCAGGATATGTACATGTAACTAAAAGTCTAGGACTTATTAAATCTACATTTATTTCTTCAATTGTTTCGCGCAAACAACATTCAAAAACACTTTCACTTCCGTCAATCTTTCCGCCTATTCCATTATATAAACATATATAAGGATTTTTCTTTCTTTTCATTAATAGTATTTTTGACATATCTTCATTAAATAATAATACAAGTACGTATCTTTTCATATCTAAACCATCCCTTAATATCCATTGTTTTTAAATTTATTTACTTTTGTATTTATATATTTTTCTAATTTATTTACAAACTCTTGTGGTTCTATTTCTTTAGTTGCAACCATGTTTAACCCTTTTTCCCAACTTGCTGTAAGTTCAGGATTAAGTAAATCATTCATAGATGCTTTTACTATATCATATATTGCTTCACCTTTTTTAGTTGGAGTAAGTATTTGAGTTTTTTTATTTGAAGCTATATAACCAATTCTTTCTAATTTTTTTGTAATTTCAGCTCTTGTTGCACTTGTTCCAATACCTGCTGATTTTATTTGTTCTCTTAGTTTATCATCTTCAATAAGTTTACCTGCATTTTCCATAGCAAGTATCATAGAACCAGAATTGTATCTACTTGAAGTACTTGTCTCACCAGTTTTTATCTCAATATCTTTTAATTCTATTTTTTGACCCTTTTTAAAACTTTTTAAAATATCTATATTGTTTTCAACTTCATCTTCAACTTTAGATGAACTTGTATTTTCATCTGAATCTTTTTCTTCAGCAACAATTATCTTCTTTGCAATTTCTTCTTTTTCTTTATTTATAACTTCTAAATATCCTTCTTTTATACATACTTTACCTGATGTAAAGAAACTTTCTTTTTTATCATCACAACTTACATCAATAGTTAAATTTATCTTGCTGAATTCTGCAGCAGGATAAAATATACATAAAAACCTTATTGTAACCATATTAAATATATTTTTTTCTAAGTCAGATAAACTGTTATAGCTTTCATAACCTTGCCCAGTTGGTACTAAAGCGTAATGGTCTGTTACCTTAGCATCATTAACATACTTTGTTTTAAGTATGTTAGTAGGATATTTTTCTGCTATCATTTTATCTAGTACATTTTTAATATATTCTTGTTTATTACCTTTAACTATTCCATTTAAGTTTTTACTTATTTCCTTTGCAGCTGATGTAGATAATACTCTGGCATCTGTTCTAGGATATGTAAGCATCTTTTTTTCGTACAAAATTTGAGCAGCTTTTAACGTATCATCCGGACTTATTTTATATCTTCTTGTACACTCATTTTGAAGTTCTGCTAAATTAAATAACAGTGGAGCATTCTCTTTTATAGTCTTTTTACTTATTTCAGATATAACTGCATTTTCTTTATTTTTAAGTATATATTCTTTCAATTCTAGTGCAGTACTTTCTTTTGAAAAACCCGATTCACTGTATAGCATAGGTGAATTAAAATAACTAGAATTTTCAGTTACTTTCCAATCGGCTAAAAAATTACTATCTAATCCAAAACTTCCTTCTAATTTATAGAATTTAAGTTTAACAAAATCTCGTATTTCTCTTTCTCTATTTACTATCATACCAAGTACACAAGTCATTACTCTTCCTATTGATATACTTGCTTTATCTTCTTCCATCTTTTTAGCTAAACTTTTTCCGTAAACAACAGATAAAACCCTTGAAAAGTTTATACCTATTAAATAATCTTCTTTAGCTCTTAAATACGCACTATTGGCTAAAGCATCGTATTCACTAAGTGCTTTAGCATCTTTTATTCCATTTAATATAGCTTCTTCTGTTTGTGAATCTATCCAAACTCTTCGTTTATCTGTACACTTGCAATTAGACATACTATCTACAAGTCTATATATATATTCGCCTTCTCGCCCTGAATCGGTGCAAACATAAATAGTTTCTATATCTTCTCTATTGAGTAATTTACTTACTATATTATATTGTCCTGATACACTATCTATAACTTCATATTTGTATTCTTTAGGTACAAAAGGAAGACTATATAAATTCCAAAACTTTAATTTTTCATCATATTTATCTGGATAACTCATTGTAACCAAATGCCCAATGCACCAAGTTATAACATAATCATCTGATTCCAAATAACCATTGTTTGATTTAGCGTTTAATTTAAGTACCCTAGCAAATTCCTTAGCTACACTCGGTTTTTCCGATATTATTAACTTCTTTATATTATTCACCCACTTAACCTCTACATTATACAATAAAAAGGTTACAAAATCAATAGAACAAATAAAAATACTTCTAGCATAATATATAAATAAAAATTCATCCTATATTATACTAAAAGTATTAAATTACTAATCTAGCATTTTATTTAACTCTTCAATTGTTATAATCTGTACTCCTAATGACTCCGCTTTTTGTAGTTTACTTCCACCATCTTCTCCAGCTACAAGATACGAAGTTTTTTTAGATACGGCTGAAGAATGTTTTCCACCATTTTGTTCAATTATATTTTCTATATCATTCCTAGAATAATTATCAAAAGAACCAGTTATGCAAAAAGTTAATGCTTCTAACTTATTTGATAACAAATCTTTTTTATTGCCTTTTAAATTAACACCTGCATTTTCTAACTTATTTATAATTTCTTTTGTTTTATCTTTTTTAAAGAAATTTACAACAGACTCTGCCATAACAAAACCAAAATCAGATAAACTTTCTAATTCTTCTACGTCTCCTTCCATTATTTCATAGATATCTTTATAGTTTTCAGAAAGAATTCTTGCTGCTTTTTTACCAATATTTCTTATTCCTAAACCAAATATCAATTTATCTAAACTATTATTTTTAGTATTGTTTATTGAGTTCATTAAATTATTTGCTGATTTTTCTTTGAAATTATCAAGTTCTAAAAAGTCTGCATATTTTAGATAATATATATCTGCAACATCTTGAACCATATTTTTATCTATTAATTTTTCAGTAATACTATCTCCAAGACCACTTATATCCATACAATCTCTTGAAGCAAAATGGAGTATACTTCTATATATAAGAGATGGACATTCTAAATTTATACATCTTATATCAACTATATCTTCATCTTTTTCTAATATTTCACCACATACTGGACATACAGTAGGAACTTCAATTTCAACTTCTGTTCCATCTCTTTTTTCTTTTATTATATGATCAATTTCTGGTATAACATCACCAGCTTTTTGTATTACACAAATATCACCAATACGTATATCTTTTTCTTTGATATAATCAAAATTATGCAGTGTAGCGCTAGATATAGTTGAACCAGCTACTTTAACTGGAGTTAAAACTGCCATAGGAGTGACTTTTCCAGTTCTGCCAACTTGCATGATTATATCAACAATCTTAGTTTCTCTTTGCTCTGGTGGATATTTGTAAGCAACTGCCCATTTAGGAACTTTAACTGTTGTTCCTAATCTATTTCTTATTTTTAAATCATTAACTTTAACTACAGCTCCATCTATGTCATATTCTAAATTACTTCTAAGTTTTCCTATTTCTTCAATCGAAGATATAACATCATCATCTGTTATACATGTTTTAGAATAATCTAATATATGTATTCCAAGTTTTTTAGAATACTCTAAACTCTCACTATGTTTCATAAATTTTTTAGTTGTACATTTTTGTACATTAAATACAAATATATCTAAATTTCTATGTTTAACTAAGTCTGTATTTAATTGTCTTAAAGTTCCTGCTGCTGCATTTCTAGGATTAGCAAGTAATTTTTTACCTTCTAATTCAAACTCTTTATTTAATCTATCAAATTCACTTCTAGGAAGAAATACTTCTCCTCTTACTTCAATTGTATCATTAAACGGTAATATTTCTGGTATACTTTTTATACACAATATATTAGCTGTAACATCTTCACCAACTAAACCATCACCTCTAGTTGATCCTCTAACTAATCTACCATCTTCATATTCTAAAGATACAGAAAGACCATCTATTTTAGTTTCAACAACAAATTCAATATTGTTCCCATACTCTTTTCTAACTTTTTCAGTAAATAACAGTACATCTTCAAAATTAAAAACATCTTGCAAGCTTTGCATAGGAATTTCATGTTTTACATCAGAAAATATATCATTTTTAGTACCACCAATATTTTGAGTTGGAGAACTATTATCTATACTTTCAGGATATTTCATTTCTAATTTTTTTAACTCTTGAGTTAATTTATCATATTCGAAATCCGAAATTAACGGTTCGTTATTTACATGATACGCTACATTATGTTTATTTATTTCTTTTCTTAACTTTTTTATTCTTTTTAAATCTAATGCTTTTTCATCATTTCCAAGCATATCTATTTGTTCCATATTTACCTCACTTTTATACAAATATATTATATCACAAAAATATAAAAAATAAAGAGGATTTAGTAAAAAAATATATAATAAAAAAATGCCTAGTATAATTACTAGACATTTTTAATTTTTGTTATATTATTTCCATAAACCATGTAAGTTACAATAAGCATAAACTTCTATTTCTTTTGCATCAGATACATAAAAATTAGCTTCTGGTTTCATACCAGGTTTAAGCATAATTCTTTGTGACAAACCATTATAGCTTACATATATCCACATTATATAATGTTCTTCTGTCATTGGATGTTCAACACTTCCAACTTTAACATTTAAAACACCATCTTTAAGTGACATAACAGGTATATGTTTTTCAAAAGATGCTTCAACTGTATTAGCTTCTAAACCAACCATAGGTTGTTTACAACATACTAATTCTCCGCCACCTTCTATTATAACTTCAACAAGATTGCCACATACTTTACATATATAAAATTTTTTCATAAATACACTCCCCTTAATAATTTTTTGCTTGTAATTGAAAATAACTTTGTGGGTGTTTACATACAGGACACATGATAGGAGCTATATTTGATGTATGTATATATCCGCAGTTTAAACATTTCCATATACTAACTCCATCTTTTTCAAATACAGTTCCATCTTCTATGTTTTTAAGTAATGTTAAATATCTTTCTTCATGTTCTTTTTCTATTGAAGCCACTTGTTCAAATAAACCAGCAATTTCTACAAATCCTTCTTCTCTTGCTTCTTTAGCAAAACCAGCATACATTTCTGTCCACTCATATTTTTCACCACTTGCAGCATCTTTTAAATTATCTATTGTAGATGGTATGTTATCACCATGTAATGTTTTAAACCATAATTTAGCATGTTCTTTTTCATTACCAGCTGTTTCTTCAAATATATTAGCTATTTGTTCATATCCATCTTTTTTTGCTTTTGAAGCATAATATGTATACTTGTTTCTAGCTTGAGACTCCCCTGCAAATGCAGCCATTAAGTTTGCCTCTGTTCTTGTTCCTTTTATATCCATTTTTATTTCCTCCTTTTATATACAATATTATATAACAAATTTATATAATTGTCAATAAGGAAATATTAAACAAACCAGCTTTGAAATTAATCAAAACTGGCTTTATTCATTGTATGGGTATTTTCTAGTTGTTTTTCTCATTGATCACAAGTATCCTTAGGTTGTTCCAATATTTTTTGTTTTACTGATATTAGTGCATCATAGAGCATTACTGATGAATATTTGTTCTTCATGTGTTTCATTTCATCCTCCGCCTCTTGAAGTTCTGTCCGTTTTTCATCACAATTTATGATTGGATTATTGCTACATAGTTCTGCTTTTAAAATTTTCTGCTTTTCTTTCAGCATAACCCAGCTATATACCTCTGGATTACTACTTTTAAGTTGTTTGATTTGAACATCAATTTCCACGATTCCTTCGTTTTTCATGATCATCCCTCCTTTTTAAGTTATTTCTTTCAATAACAGGTTTGAGTCCATTTAATAAAATGTACTTAAGCTAGTAATATTTGTATATATTATATCATATGTGTCAAGTGTTTTGATTGCTAATTTTTACCACATTTATTATATTAAATATTTTTCACTTGACATGAACTTCAATTAGATATATAATATAACCATAAAAGGAGGAAGTTTTATGATTGAAATAAGATGGCATGGCCGTGGGGGTCAAGGCGCTAAAACAGCATCACTTTTATTTGCAGATGCTGCATTCAATACAGGAAAATTTATTCAAGGATTTCCTGAATATGGACCTGAGCGAATGGGTGCTCCAATGACTGCGTATAATCGTGTAAATGACACTGAAATTAGAATTCATTCAAATGTATATGAACCTGATTATGTTGTTGTTGTTGATGATAGCTTAATAGGTCCAATTGATGTTACAAAGGGGCTTAAAGAAGAAGGTGCAATACTTGTAAATACAAAAGAATCATTAGAAAAAATTAAAGAAAAATTAAAAGGATATAATGGGGAAATATATGTTTTAGATGCAACTAAGATAAGCTTAGAATGTTTAAAAGCTAACTTTCCTAATACTGCATTACTTGCAGCTATTATAAAAATAACAAAAATAATGGATAAAGAAACTCTATTAAAAGATATGGAAGTTTCCTTTAAACATAAATTTTCTAGAAAACCTGAGGTTATACCTCCTAATATGGAGTGTTTAATTAGAGGCTTCGATGAATTGATTGGAGGAAAATAAATGAGTAACGTATCAGATATTGGAAGTAACATTCTAGAAGATGGAAATTCTACACAAGTATTAACTGGTAATTGGGCAAGTAGAAAACCAATTCATCTTAAAGATAAATGCACAAACTGTATGCTATGTGTACCATACTGTCCAGATAATTGCATTATACAAAAAGATAATATAATTCAAGAATTTGACTTAAATTATTGTAAAGGTTGTGGAGTTTGTGCTAAAGTATGCCCATTCAAAGCAATTGAAATGGAATCAAAGGATTAAGAAAGGAGATATATATTATGGCAATTAGAGAAAGATTAAGCGGAAATGAAGCAGTTGCTACTGCTATGAAACAAATAAATCCAGATGTAATGGCGGCTTTCCCCATTACTCCTGCTACTGAAATACCTCAATATTTTGCAAATTTTGTATCAAATGGTACAGTTACAACTGAATTTATAGCAGTTGAAAGTGAACATAGTGCAATGTCTGCATGTATTGGTGCATCAGCTGCTGGAGCAAGAGTTGCAACTGCTACTTCATCACAAGGTTTAGCCCTTATGTTTGAAATGCTTTATGTAGCTTCAGGACTTAGATTACCTATAGTACTAATAAATGTTAACAGAGCATTATCTGCTCCTATTAATATACATAACGATCATTCAGATTCAATGGGTGCAAGAGATTGTGGATTCATTCAATTATATTGTGAAAATAATCAAGAAGCATATGACAATACAATAATGGCTGTTAGAATAGCTGAAAAAGCTAGATTACCTGTTATGGTTTGTTATGATGGATTTATAACATCACATTCAATAGAAAATATTATGCTTATGGAAAATGATGAGGTTAAAAACTTTGTTGGCGAATATAACCCAGAAGAGTTTTTATTAGATGATAAAAGAAATATTTCTATGGGACCTTTATCTCTTCAACAATATTATTTCGAACAAAGAAAAGAAGTAGCTGACGCTATGATAGATTCAAAAGAAATAATTACACAAATATCTGAAGAATTTTATAAAATAACTGGTAGAAAATATGAGTTATATGAAAATTATATGTTAGACGATGCAGATGTAGCTATTGTTGTACTTAACTCTACAGTTGGTATCGTTAAAGATACAGTTGATATATTAAGATCTAAAGGTATAAAAGCTGGTATGCTTAAACCAAGATGTTTTAGACCACTACCTTATGTAGAACTTGCAAATGAATTTAAAAATTTAAAAGCTCTTGCAATTATGGATAAAGCAGACAGTGTAAATGCATATTCAGGACCATTATTTTCAGAATTAACTTCTGCAATGTATTCATGTAATATAAATGTTCCTACAGTAAACTACATATATGGTTTAGGTGGTAGAGATGTTAAAATGGAAAATATATACGAAGTATTTAGTGATTTAGAAATTATAGCTAAAAATGGTAAAGTGGATAAAATAACTAATTACTTGGGATTGAGAGGTGAATAATATGACTTATACTATAAAAGACATGGTAAAGAAAGAATCTAGATTTGTAAGTGGACATAGAATGTGTGCAGGATGCGGAGCTCCACCAATTGTAAGAACTGTACTTAGAACATTAAAAGAAGATGATAATGCTGTTATTACTTCTGCAACTGGTTGTTTAGAAGTATCTAGTTGTATATATCCTTATACATCATGGAAAAACGTTTCATTTATACATAGTGCTTTTGAAAATGCTGGAGCAACAATTTCTGGAGTTGCAGCAGCTTATATAGCTTTAAAAAGAAAAGGCAAAACTACTAAGAATACTAAATTCATCGCTTTTGGTGGTGATGGTGGTACTTTAGATATAGGTTTTCAAGCTTTATCTGGTGCAATGGAAAGAGGCCATGATATAACATACGTATGTTATGATAATGGTGGTTATATGAATACAGGAACACAACGTTCTTCTTCTACTCCACATTTTGCAGATACTACTACTACTCCTGCTGGTTCAAAAATACCAGGAAAATCTCAAATGAGAAAAGATTTAACTGAAATAATGGTAAAACATAATATTCCTTATGTTGCACAAACTGCAGCAATAGGAAATCAAAAAGATCTATATGAAAAAGCTGAAAAAGCAATATACACAGAAGGTGCAACATATATGTCAGTTCTTTCTCCTTGTCCTAGAGGATGGGGTTATCCTACTGATGATTTATTACCTATAACTAAACTTGCTGTTGATACTTGTTTTTGGCCTTTATATGAAGTTGTAAACGGAGTATATAAAGTTACATACAAACCTGCTAAAAAATTACCTATTGAAGAATTCTTAAAAGTACAAAAAAGATTCAAACATTTATTTAAAGAAGAAAACAGATGGATGATTGATCAATTACAACAAGAAGTAGATAAAAAATGGAACTATCTTCTTAAGCAAGAAGAATTTACTAACAGTTTAGATATATAGTAAAATAAATAAAAAGATTATTTCTAATAATATAGAAATAATCTTTTTATTTTACTTTTATTTGTTTATTTATACATATTTAAATTCATCATTATCTGATAAAATTTCATTTATTTTTTCTTTAATACTTTCAGACCTATTAATTAAATAAGCAGGTATGTATGCAATTGCTATTGCACCAAGTGCAACTAATTCAAGCCAAAATATTGGCGGCATATATTTAACAAAAGGATATATTCTATATATTTGTGCAGGTAACTCCCCCATCATAATATAGTTAGTTTTAAATATACCATTAAATATTGCCATAACAATTACAATCACATTTCCAAACAGATAAGCTTTTACTATATCTTTTTTACATATTTTATATTCTAAAACTGTTAAAACATATAAACTGCTAAGTAACATAAAGTGATGACTAATTATGAACTGCCAAAATACAATTCTATCATAATTGAATTTTAGATCCGGCCATATTATAGCTGGTAAAGGTCCAACAAAAGTGAAAAAATATATTACACTATATAATTTCTTATTTCCTGTTACCAATACATAAATCAATAAATAACCTGTTATAAAACAAAAATGTAATGGTAAATTTATTTTCCAATCATATGTTTGAAGCACTATTAATGATGTATAATATACTGTCATATTAGTAAATAGTACTGCTGCTAATATGTATCTAATATTCTCTTTCCATTTAAAAGTTTTGAGTTTATCTCTATATACAAATACAAGTATTGCTGTAACAATTGTAATAATAGATATAAACATATGTAATGATCCAAATAATATAAATGGGGTTCCACCTACATCTGTAAAAAAATCTTTCATTTTTATTCCCTCTATTTCATTTTCATAGAAATAACTTTTGATATTCCGTACTCTTCCATTGTAATACCATATACAGTTTTTGCTACTTCCATAGTACCTTTTCTATGTGTGATTACAATAAATTGAGTATCTTTTGAATACTTCTTAATATATTCAGCAAATCTTTGAACATTAATATCATCCAAAGCGGCTTCTATTTCATCTAATATACAAAACGGTGGTGCTTTTATTTTAAGTATAGCAAACAGCAAAGCTGTTGCAGTAAGCGCCCTTTCTCCACCAGATAAAAGCATCATACTTTGTAGTTTTTTTCCTGGAGGTTGAACTTCTATCTCAATTCCAGATTCTAGTATATTATTTTCATCAGTAAGTGATAGTGAAGCTTTTCCACCACCAAATAACTCAGAAAAAGTTTTTGCAAAATTTTCGTTAATTATTTTAAACTGTTTAGAAAATTGACTTTTCATAAGTGTTGTCATATTAGATATTAAATTTTCTAATTTTTGCTTAGTTTCATCTAAATCTTTTTTTTGTACAGTTATAAAATCAAAACGTGCTTTTGTATTATTATATTCATCAATTGATGATACGTCAACATCTCCTAAGTTTTTTATGTCATTTCTTATTTTTTCTGCATTTTTATATAAATTTGAAGTATCTTCAATAATAGGTAAACTTTTAAAATATTCTTTAGCAGATGATATAGTAAACTCATAATCATCCCACATTTTATTTTTTAAATTATCTATTTCTATATCAAATTTGATTTTTCTATTTTCTACTTTAGATTTTTCTTCTTTAATTTTGCCTATTTTACTAACACTCTGAAGCATTTTAAGTTCTAAAACATCTTGTTTAGTAAGACAATCTTTTCTATCCATTTTTAACTTTTCTGATATATCTAAATAATCTTGTTTAAATATTGCTTGACCTTCAACTTCTTTACTAGTGTTTGCTATATCATTTTGGAATTTTATAATATCTAATAGATATTCCTCTTTTTGTTTATTTCTTCTAAAAATACCTTCTTCAAAGTTTGTTATGTCCATTTCCAACTTTGTTTTCATTTCATCAATTGATAAAGAGCTTTCATCAAATGATGAAAGAGATATTTTCAAGTTTACAATATCTTCATTTAAAAAGTTTATTGTTTGCTCTTTAGCTTTATTGAATCTAGTGTACTCTTCTATCTCAGAATTTAAAGCTATTATTTCATTATTTACATTACTTATATCTTCATTTATTTGGTTAATATATTTTACTAGAGTTTCATTTTCCCTTAAAAGAGAAAGTTTTATTTCTTCAGATTTTAAGTTGTTTTCTTCAGATTTTAATATTTCTTTTTTTATATTCTCTAATTTTTCTGTATAAGTAGCAACCTCTATACTAAGTGAATCTCTAGAAAATTTTAAATTATTTAATGTTTCTTCCACCATTTTTAATTTAGGAATTATTTCTAAACTTTCATTATCTAACTTTTCTTTATCTAACTCTTTTTCATTTATTAATTTTTCTAATGATTTTATCTTATCATCTCTACCTATAAGTCCTGATGTTCTATTTGAAGTTTGTCCACCTGTTATACTTCCAGATGAAGATATAAGTTCACCATCTAAAGTTACTATCCTTATTTGACCTTTAGCCTTAGAATAGATATAATTAGCACTATCTAAGTCAGTTACTATAACACATCTGTTTAAAGCATGATTTATAACATTTTCATATTTTTTATCAAATTTCAAAAGTGAAGCTGCACTACCAATAAATCCATTATATTGTTTATATTTACTTACATCTTCATTTTCCACTTTTCTCATACTTGTAAGTGGTAAAAATGTTGCTCTACCATATGAGTTAGTTTTTAAATATTCTATTAACCCTTTAGCATCTTCTGGTGATTCTACAATTATATTTTGAAGATAATTACCTAAAGCAACTTCTATAGCCTTTTCAAATTTTTCATCCGTACTAATAGCGGTAGCTACAGTACAATATACATTTTTAACGTTATTTTCTTTAACATAATCAAGTACACATTTAACGCTTTTAAAGTATCCTTCATTATCATTCTTTAAATTTGTTAAATATGAAAATTTTGATTTTACGCTCATAAGTTCTTCATTTAATTTGTTTTTCTTAACAGTTATTTCGTTTAACAGTTTGTTCTGATTTTCTAAATGAATATTATTTGAATTCATATCTTCGTCATTTTTTTTGAGTTTTAATACATTCTTATTTAAAATGGATGTTATATCATTTTGATCCATTACTAATCTATCTTTTTCAAATATGTGATTTCCTGAAGATTTTTCTACATTTGAAATCTGTTTTTTATTTGAATCAATTGTAGCACTACTTGAAGATATTTCTAAGTTATAATTATTTATTTCTTCTTCTAATTCTTGTGATTTTAATTTTATTTCTTCAATATGTTCGCCTTTTTCATCTAATGTTTTTAATATATCAAATAACGAATTTTCTTTTTCTTTAAGTTCATTTTCAAATCTTACTTTATTTAAATTCAAAGATTCTTTTTTTTCAATCTTTATTTTAATCTCATCATTTAATATACTTATTTTGCTAAGTTCTTCAGCTATTTCAATTTCTAGCCTAGATATATTTTCAGAGCCATTTTGAATACTTAAATTATCCAAATCAATCCTAGAATTTAATTTTTGTGAATTGTTTTCAATTTCAAAATATTTAGCTTGGGCCTCTTCTATTTTAAAGTTTATTTCTTCTAATCTATCTTTAATATTAAGTTTTGCTTTCTCAAGTTCAATAGCGTCTTTTTCTTCTAAATTCATATCATTTTGTAATGTTTCAATTTTACTATCTAGTTCCGCAAGACTTGTTGCATTTTCTTTCAAACTTGTTAAAAATATATTTACATCTAATTCTTTTAACTGATCTCTTAAGTTTAGATATTTTTTAGCTTTAGTACTTTTTTCTTCTAGAGGTAAAATTGTATTTTCTATTTCATTTAGTATGTCATTAACTCTTGATAAATTATTATCCGCACTTAATAATTTTTTACTTGCTTCTTCTTTTCTAGTTTTATATTTCATTATACCAGAAGCTTCCTCAAATATAGCTCTTCTCTCTTCTGACTTATTTGATAAAATTTCATCTATCTTACCTTGTCCAATTATACTGTATCCATCTTTACCTATACCAGTATCAAGAAATATTTCTTGAACATCTTTAAGTCTACATTCAGTAGAATTAATAAGATAATTACTTTCACCTGTTCTAAATACTCTTCTAGTTATTACAACTTCAGTGTATTCTACTGGTAATGAACAATCTGAGTTGTCCAAGTATAACGAAACTTCGGCAAAACCTACTTTTTTTCTACTTTCAGTACCTGAAAATATTATATCTTCCATTTTACTTCCACGTAGAATTTTAGCACTTTGTTCACCAAGTACCCATCTTACAGCATCAGCTATATTACTTTTACCACTTCCATTTGGTCCTACTATAGTAGTAATACCATCTAAAAAATCAATTTCTGTTTTACCTGCAAATGACTTAAATCCTTGCATTTCTATCTTCTTTAATTGCATATTATACCTCTTCATATATTATTTAAATATTAACTTATTATATTACAAATATGAAGATAAATCAATAATAATAATGTAAAACATCATATTTTGTAACATATTTATTAATTTGTTACAAACAATATAACTGTTGATTATCTAATTTTGACGAAAAAAGAAAATGTATTTTATACATTCTTTGAATAAACAATACATATATTATTTTTATGTAAGAAAAGCTATTAAGCTTTTCCTCATTGTAAAAATAATTTTTTATTCTATAATTTATATAATCTTGTATATAAATCTGAAATTAAATTTTACAATCCTGAATTTTTCTTCTATTACTAGTGTCTACATCTTGAACAACATGGTACACATATTGGACAACATGGCTCTTGTTTTTGACAGCATGGTTCATGTTTTTGACAGCATGGTTCATGTTTTTGACAGCATGGTTCAGCTTTTTTACAACTTGGTGTAAGTTTTAAATTAAAGCATACTTCTCCAACATCTTGACCCCCATCATGATCCTTTTTATCAAATTCTTTGTTACAGCACATATTATTTACCTCCTATATACTAGCGATTATCGCTAATATATATTATGTACTTTATCTATTAATTGCTACATATGTTTACAATATTTTTCTACTTTCACATAATATATATAGTAGCAGATAATAAAAAGAATGTATTTTCATACATTCTTTTAAGATAAATAATATTTATATAACTTTTATGTAAGAAAAGCGGTTAGGCTTTTCTTTGTTAGAAACTAAGCTTCTGCTCCGTCTTCGTATGAATCTTCTTTACAATCTCTGTGATTCAAACATTTGCAATAGCATTTACAATAGTCTTCTTTACAATTGCATTCTTTTTTTTCAACTTTTACTGGCTCAGGTCTAACTATTTTCTTTTCACAACATTTGTTTTCATAACAACATTTGTTTTCATAACAACACTTGTTTTCGTTATACATAATATTACTTACCTCCTATATACTAGCGTCTACCGCTAATATATAGTATGTACTATGTATATTATTTGCTACATAATTTTATTTTTATTAAATGTTTTAATAAGTTCATTCATAGTAGAAAATATATTATTCTCCTATTAAATTAATTAATTCTGCTACAGCCTGTACAGGATAACTTTCTGCCACTGGTCCAATAAATGTCACTTCCACCTTATCACCTACTGTTATTTCACTTATATCAATTATTTTATTAAATGGAGATTTGGTAATTAAAGTTTTTTTATCTATCCTAATAGATGCTTTATCATAATATGTATCACTATCTTGTTGACCCTCAACTAATATAGTAGCAGTATCACCAAATATTAAAACATTTGTAACTGTACCCCTAATATCTATTCTAAATTTTTTAGATGTATCTACATAATTGTTATATACAGCAAACGCTGATAACACTAAAATTACAAAAATAATTGCTATTAAAACTAATCTTCTCACTATTTTACACTCCTTTAATTTATAAATGTTTTTAATAATTTCTGTTTTTTATAAATAAAGCAAATTGTTTGAAAAATTCAGATTTTGCTCCAAAAGTTTCTGCTATTTCTATAGTTTCATTAGTTAATGTTTCAAGAATTTCATTTGATTTTTCTATTCCATATATTGTAGTAAAGGTACATTTTTTCATTGCTTTATCATTACCAACTGGTTTGCCAGTTATATTTTCATTACCAATTTCAGATAGTATGTCATCTTTTATTTGAAAGCTAAGACCAATTTTATCTGCATATTGTGTTACTTTAGATATATCATTTTCACTTGCTCCAGCTAATATTGCTCCCATTCTTACAGAAGCTTTTAAAAGAGCACCTGTTTTGTTTTGATGCATATATTCAAGGGTTTCATAAGGGATATCTTTACCTTCTGAGTCAATATCTACATATTCACCAGCTATCATTCTAAATACAGCTTTAGTAAATTCATTGAATGCTCTGATTTTGTTTTCTAAATTATCTTTATCTAGCAAAGATTCACTTATTACTTCATATGCACTATTTAAAAGTCCATCCCCTGCAAGTATTGCTGTACTCTCATCAAACATCTTATGATTAGTAGGCTTACCATGTCTAAAATCATCATTATCTATTGCAGGTAAGTCATCATGTATTAAAGAAAAACTATGAACCAATTCCATTGCAACAGCAAAAGGAATTGCATTTGAATAATCATCTTTAAATAATTTATATGTTGCTATTACTAACATTGGTCTAAGTCTTTTTCCACCAGCCATTAAACTATATTTCATTGACTCTAAAAGTCTACGCTCAGGTACATCTTTTATAACAAGTGAATTATCTAAATATGTAGTTATTTCTTTGTTATACTCTAAAATTTGTTCTTTAAATTCCATACTTTTACTCCTAACTTATTTTTTATATTATAACATAATATGAAAAAGAATACAAGAAGCAATCTAATCGAAATATGTTGAAATATCAAATATTATTTATTTTGTATTTTCGACATATTTACTTGCAAAATTAAATAATATATTATATAATTTATCTATACTAATGAGGAGGATAAAAAATGTTAAATAAATTATATGATAATTTAAATGAATGTGTTGATTATACATTTAAACTATCTTCAATATATGCAGATGAAGGTGTAAATGGAAATATAGGTGGACCATTTGGCGCTGGAATAATACAAATAATTGATGGAAAATATAAGATATTAGTAATTACTAGAAATACTGTACTATTCGAAAAAGATCCTACATCTCATGCAGAGGTAAATGCTATAAGAAAAGCATGTAAACTTTTAGACAGGTTTCATTTAAGTGACTGTATATTAGTTACAACTTCAAAAAGCTGTCCTATGTGTATTTCAGCAGCTTGTTGGGCTAAAATACCAACAGTATTTTATTCACTAGATTATGAAACTGCAACTACATATGGATTTAGAGATAATAGCATATTAGAATATTTACAAGATAAAAATAAAATTATAAATGAGAATCAAAAATATAGCAAATATACTGAAGTACCTTTTCTTGAATGGGCAAAGAAACAAGGTAAAATTACCTATTAAATATTTGTAAAACAAAAAAAGAACTAAAAAAGTTAATTAACTTTTTTAGTTCTTTTCTTTGATTTTTAATCATTTAGATTTACTTTTTCTTAAACCAATCTTTTATAGCACATATTCCTGTGAACTTTCCAGATGCATCTTTCATTCCAATTTTTTTACCAGTTGCATCAAAAAAATTTCCAAGCCTATCCATCTTACCGACACGTTCATCATGGCTATCATAAATATTTCCTAATTCATCGATTTTACCGATATCTTTTTTATCGTAATCTGTTATCTTTCCAGACATATTGATTCTTCCGATATGGTTTCCTCGTTCATCACGAATCTTTCCAAAAATATCTATACTTCCAACATTATTAAATGTTGCCATCTTAATTACCCTCCTTTAAAAATTTTTAAAAAGTTAATATTTACAGAATGTTTGAATTATACTATATTATTACAACATTGTCAATACATATGTTTAAGTTAATAATTAACTGCCTGTAAAACAGGCAGTATTTTTTTCGCCCTATAAGGGCATGATACTAGCAGTACCTGAAAGTACACTTTATTCCGACAATCGCAAATTTCACTCTAGCTAACCCTTAAAAGGGTCTTCATATTCTTTTGTTGTAATATTATCTTCTATCATATCTTCTTTTTCTTGTTCTCTTACATATTTTGCTATTGTTGCT
>Ga0209123_1001428_pt1 | contig 23727 bp, 11 predicted proteins | sample BarGraIncu00431A_FD_184500 | JGI IMG/M metagenome (GOLD analysis project Ga0209123, IMG submission 184500) | Arctic peat soil microbial communities from Barrow, Alaska, USA - Barrow Graham LP Incubations 004-31A (SPAdes) (version 2) | ecosystem: Environmental > Terrestrial > Soil > Wetlands >...
ATGTTGAATAAACTTCATTTGGCGTTGAGCCAATCGTCCGGCTTCTTCTTTGGAAAGTGTTGCAGCTCCTTCTTCGAGCACTTTAAATGTCGGTGAAGTGTCCATAACGTCATTTCCATCCAAATTAGAAATCGCATTACGCAATTCATCATATTCTTTATGTGCTTTTTCAAGCTTATCGTTAATCAATATGCGAAATTCATCCAATTCAGCATCCGTGTATCTGGTTTTATCAGCCATAGTTGTTATTTTTTTAAAATCGGTTCATATAAATATGCCTAATTCAGGCAATTCTTCAGCATTTTTTTATTGCCTGCGAAAATAGCTAAATACTTTCAGTTGAACAATTATTTTGGTATTAAATTTTGAACAAGTTTTATTAAGCTTTTTTTACAGACACTTTCAGGGTGTAATCGTCAAATTCAAGTTCAGTAAATTCATTTAGATGCGCAACTAACAAAACTGAAATGGCTAATGTTTGCGAAGCAATGTAATTTGCATATTCATTAACAGCCTCATTTATCTCATCACGACCTTCAATTTCAACGATTATCTTATCAACAATCTCATACCCATTCGATTTACGGATATTCTGAATGCGGTTTACCAGTTCACGGGCAATTCCTTCACGCAACAGTTCGTCGGTAACGGTAATATCGAGCGCCACGGTTAGTTTGCCTTCGTTGGCAACGAGCCAGCCGGGCATATCTTCGGTCGAAATTTCAACATCTTCCAAGGTCAGTTCCACTTCACCGGTTGGTAAAGAGAGAACGTATTGTCCGTTGGCTTCAATTTCAGCAATTTCATTTTTGCCAAATGAATTCATGGCCTGAGCAATTTCTTTCATTTGTTTGCCGTATTTCTTACCCAAGGTTTTGAAATTCGGTTTGATTTTCTTGACCAGATTTTCCATATCACCATCGGCCGGAATAATTTCAAGTTCTTTGATATTCACTTCCGCTTCAATCAAAGCTTTAATGTAAGTCAACTGGTTGAACGTAACTTCATCGTGAGTTGGAACAACGGCTTTTGTAAGCGGTTGGCGCACTTTCTTTTCTGCTTTACGACGTAAAGCCAGTATCAGCGACGAAGTTTGTTGTGCAAGTTGCATACAAGCTTCCAGATTCGTGTCAATTAATGCTTCGTTGTACGTCGGGAAGTCAGCCAAATGAACGGATTCAAAAGCCCCACCAAACCTCCCCACAGGGGAGGCTTCAGACACCGCATCGTGCAAATCCAAATATAATTTGTCCGCAAAGAACGGGGCAATTGGTGCCATCAAACGGGTAATTGTTTCCAGACAAGTATACAATGTCTGGTAAGCCGAAATTTTATCTTCGTCGTACTCTCCACCCCAATAACGCTTGCGGTTGAGGCGAACGTACCAGTTGCTGAGGTTTTCGCCCACAAAATCGGAAATGGCGCGTCCTGCACGGGTTGGTTCGTAGGTTTCGTAGTATTCGGTAACGTCTTTTACCAACGTGTTTAGCAAAGAAATAATCCAACGGTCGATTTCGGGACGGTTTTCCATCGGAACTTCCGCTTCGGAATACGTGAATTTATCCACGTTGGCATACAGTGAGAAGAACGAATAGGTATTGTAAAGCGTTCCGAAAAACTTACGGCGTACTTCTTCGACACCTTCAATATCGAATTTAAGATTATCCCACGGCGATGCGTTGGTCATCATGTACCAGCGAAGCGGGTCGGAACCGTATTTTTCTATGGTAATAAACGGATCGACTCCATTGCCAAGACGTTTCGACATTTTATTGCCGTTTTTATCCAACACAAGTCCATTGGAAATAACGTTTTTAAATGCCACCGAACCTTTTACCATAGTGCTGATAGCATGCAATGTGAAGAACCATCCCCGAGTCTGGTCGACACCTTCGGAAATAAAATCGGCAGGAAAGCCCCCTAAATCCCCCACAGGCGGACTTAAGAGTGCGTGTTTGATTAGTTTCAGCGTCCTTTCAAGCTTGTATAAAACTTCATCATTCGTAAAGCGGAATACACGATAACCAAGACGATTTAAAATGTTAGTTCTTAATTTATCTGCTTCTTTTATTTCAGGTTTATTATGATACTCTCCATCAACTTCAATAATTAATTTTTCTCTAAGACAAACAAAATCAACAATAAAATCATCAATAATGTGTTCCCTTCTGAATTTATAATTTTCAAGTTGTTTGTTTTTTAATGCTTCCCAAAGAACATTTTCTGCAATGGTTGGCTCTTTTCTTCTATTTTTAGCATTCTCTTTTAAAATTTCATAATTCAAAGGGTTCGCAGTGTTGAACGGCTTCTCCTTCTTTAAGTCCCCCTGTGGGGGACTTAGGGGGCTGTTTTCGAACGGATAATGCAACTGCGCAAACGGCATTGCACCCGAATCGAACCAAACATCAATCAGGTCCAGTTCGCGTTTCATCGGTTTTCCACTTGCAGAAACAAGGACGATGCCATCTACATACGGACGATGCAAATCGATATTCTTTACCGCGTAATTATCGGCGGTATATTCTCCAATTTTAAAGGTTGCGTATGGATTTTCGGTCATAAATCCGGCAGCGATTGATTTCTCAATTTCCGCCATCAGTTCTTCCACCGAACCGATACAAATCTCTTCGGTTCCATCTTCGCTGCGCCAGATTGGAAGCGGTGTTCCCCAGTAACGGCTGCGACTCAGGTTCCAGTCCTGCAGGTTTTCCAGCCATTTGCCGAAACGGCCTGTTCCCGTTGATACCGGTTTCCAGTTGATGGTATCATTCAACGCCATCATTTCCTCACGGCAGGCGGTGGTTTTGATAAACCAACTGTCCAGCGGATAATACAAAACCGGTTTATCAGTTCTCCAACAATGTGGATAACTGTGTATGTGTTTTTCTATTTTAAAAGCCAGACCTTGCTGTTTAAGCATAACGCAAAGATCGATATCCAACGTTGCAGCGTCTTCCGGCAAACTTTCGTCGTATTCGTTTTTCACGTAACGTCCGGCAAATACGCCATACAAGGCGGCATTGACATTCGAAGCAACATATTCGGCACTTAAATCTTCGAGTTTGAAGAATTTTCCGGTGCGATCCACCATCGGTTGGCGGTTGCCATCTTTGTCGATAAGAAGCAGTGGTGGAACACCGTTTTGTTTGGCAACACGGTCATCATCCGCACCAAAAGTCGGTGCGATATGAACGATTCCGGTACCATCTTCGGTGGTTACAAAATCGCCGGTGATAACTTTGAATGCTCCTTCGCCGGGATTTACCCACGGAATAAGTTGTTCGTATTCCATTCCGGCCAACTCAGAACCTTTTGTGCGATCCAGAATTTCATATTCGTTTTTGCCCATGACTGCACTGAGCAGGCTTTCGGCTAAAATCAGGTTGCAAGCTTCTTTTGTATATGGATTCTGCGATTTTACTTTCACATAATCGATGTTCGGTCCAACACACAGAGCAGTATTCGAAGGTAACGTCCAGGGCGTGGTTGTCCAGACTAAAAAGTAAGTGTTCTCTAAGTTTTTCACCTTAAACTGTGTAATGCATGTGGTGTCTTTCACATCGCGATAGCAACCGGGTTGGTTGAGTTCGTGGGTGGAAAGTCCGGTGCCGGCAGCGGGTGAATACGGCTGAATGGTGTAGCCTTTGTATAATAAGTTTTTATTGTAAAGTTGTTTGAGCAGCCACCAGAGCGTTTCGATATAGCGGTTATCGTACGTGATGTACGGATCGTTCATATCCACCCAATAGCCCATTTTGGTTGTCAGGTCCTCCCATTCCTTGGTGTATTTCAATACATCATGACGGCAGGCGGCGTTGTAATCGTCGACGGAAATCTTTTTACCGATGTCTTCCTTGGTAATCCCGAGTGCTTTTTCAACGGCTAATTCCACCGGAAGTCCGTGCGTATCCCAACCGGCCTTGCGCTTTACCTGAAAGCCCTGCATGGTTTTGTAGCGGCAGAAAACATCCTTGATGGTTCGCCCCATAACGTGATGAATGCCCGGCATTCCGTTGGCCGAAGGCGGTCCTTCATAGAACACAAACGACGGTTTGCCCTCACGGGTTTCGATACTTTTATGGAAAATGTCTTTCTCGTCCCATTGCGACAGCATTTCCTTGTTGATATCTGATAAATTCAGACCGGAATATTCTTTAAACTTCTTCATCAAAAATACGCATTAACCAATTAACCAGTCATCGAATAAACCGATAACTATTTCAGGGGTGCAAAATTACAAAAAATAACTGGAAAGTGAAAGCAATCCGCTGACTGAAATTGAGTTTCACAAAGCAGTTCATTTTTGTTGGACATTGATTTTTAAACTCATATCCTTTAATTAGGAAAGGGTCGTTTCAACGCAAGTCACATATCCGCAAGATTTATCTTAGATTGGGGTTCTTTTGAGGACAAAAAGTATAAAGAAAGATGCTAATGCACCTCGAATTTAAACAATTGATTAAATGAAAATGCATAATTTATCAACTTTTTTTGCACTATAAATCAAAAAGTTAGCCTATTGACTTAATAATCGTTTAAAACAATTAATATATTTTTCCACAGATTATTATGAAATTAATCTAACTTTGCCGTAAATATCGGATGATTTTTGTGAACTGATAACTAAAATAAATTCAATTTTGATAATGGACAAAAAGACGTACAGTGTTATAACCGGAACGGGAAGTTACATTCCAACGCGGGTTGTAAAAAACGAGGACTTTGAAAACAATGTATTTTATGAATCGAATGGAACTATTATTGACAAATCGGGAAAAGAAATTTCTGATAAGTTCTTTGAAATAACCACAATTGCTGAACGTCGATACATTACTGACGATATGATCACCACCGATATGGCTTTTCTGGCGGCAGAAGAGGCCATCAAAGCAGCCGGAATTGACCGTGAGGAATTGGATTATGTGATTGTATCTAATAATTTTGGTGACACTACTATTGACAATAGAGCTTCTGACCATGTGCCTGCCATGTCGTCGAAAGTGAAACAAAAACTGGGTATCAAGAATCCCGATACGGTAGCTTACGATATTACTTTTGGCTGCCCGGGATGGCTACAAGCCGTTATTCAGGCCGATTACTTTATAAAATCGGGTGATGCTAAAAAAATTCTGGTTATTGGTGCTGAAGTTCTTTCGCGCATCAGCGATCCGCACGATCGTGACTGTATGTTGTATGCCGACGGTGCAGGTGCGGTAGTACTTGAAGGTCGTGAAAGTACATCCCCGGTAGGAATAATTGCACATAAAACCCGTTCGGACACTTTTAATCATGCCGGATTATTGCACATGGGACCTGCCTATAAACCGGATTTTGAAAATTCAAAAGATCTTTTTCTGAAAATGAATGGCCGACGATTGTATCAGTATGCACTCGAAACGGTGCCTCAAGCAATAAAAGCATGTTTGGACAAGAGCGGTTATACTATTGATAAAGTAAATAAAGTATTGATTCATCAAGCTAATGGCAAAATGGATGACGCCATTCTGAAACGTCTTTACAGTCTTTACGGCATTGAAAACACGCCTCATGATGTGATGCCAATGACCGTTCATAACCTAGGAAACACCTCAGTGGCAACACTCCCAACACTTTATGACCTTATTTTAAAAGAAAACTGGGAGAATCATCAGATTAACGCTGGTGATGTACTCATTTTTGCATCGGTTGGTGCCGGAATGAATATAAATGCACTGGTTTATAAAGTTGCCTGATTCATTCCATTATCACTAAAAACCAACGAGCCGAAAGCATAAACTTTCAGCTCGTTGGTTTTTTAGTATGATGATTTATTCAAATCCCATTAACGAAAACAGTGGTAAACATACTTTTATACCTATATTTTTAAACGTCGCACCATTAAATCCGGCAAAAATACCTATTCTTCCAATATTATTAAGTCCAATGGAATAGCCGGTTTCTATGTATGGTTTTTCATTATTTACTTTCCAATAGGTATCAAATTGAAGCGATTCGTTAAAGACAGAAGATTGCAAAAAACCTATTCGTTTTAGAAGCATATAATCTGAAGTCCAATTAATATGCGCTTCCAACCAACGGCTGTCGCTAAAGGTGTAATTATCCAATAAGTTGAATGTGTTGTCGAATGAGCGGAACGAAACAGGAAGTGGACTGGTGGCAAAATAGTTATAATCCGGTGCATAAAGTTTTTGTTTGGTAAGAAAACTGCCAAAAACGGCTCTGTAGTGCAATTTGTCGAATTCAGTGAGTTTTATATTTTGATCAATAAATAACTTTAGCCTGTTGTATGACGCCTGTTCCGTTTCATTAAAAAGTGGAATGGCCTTTTTATATTCAAATCCAACTGTTGGAAATGCTGAACTCACATATTCTTTTTTGCCGTTCTTGATTTTATATTTATATCTTGGCGTATAATCCATTCTAATCCACCCGGAGGAGGATGTATTTGTTGGGAATAACCGGTTGTAATCGGCATTCGGAGAATTAGGTTGTATATCATTTCCCAAAATATGGAAGTTGGTGTTATTAGTCAACAATTGCCTGTTTTCGTAAGCCACACCTGTAGTGAGTCTTAATCCGTTTGCAATATCAATACTATTCTCAAGTTTAAGATATTTATTCTGATAAAAACGGATAACATTATCGCCGGCAAAAAGCGAAGAGATTGAATTCAAAAAGCGTGATGTTCCTTTTGACCCCTGAATATCTTCTGACGAATTTCCAATTCCTATTTTTAATTGTCCAATCTTTAATGGAGCGTAATTATAAACTCCGGTTATATCCCACACAACCGATTTACGTGCCGTTGTATAATAAGCTGAAGGTGTGATGAACAAACTTGAATCGATTGAAAGCGATAATTTTTGACCTAGCCAGACACCATCAACAAAATTGTATTCTTTGATTAATCCTCTCAATAAACCACTATAATATAACTTGATATGTTTGTTCAAAACTAAAGTTTCACCATTCAACCAACCATTACCTTTATTTGTATTACCAAGATTGATTACAATACTTTCGCTTGAGGTTTTAATTGCTTTTGAAGCTGGCAGAGAATCTACTTGTTTAAAACTTTTAGCTTCGTCGGCTTGTAATGGAACTATCCTGATATCTTTCCAATAAATCGAATCCCGTTTCTGAGCCAACGAATCAATTTCCAAATTTACACGTTGAACTTCTTTTATTTCAAGAGCTTCACGTTGTTTTTGATTTTCTTCCGGTTCAGCAAGTTGCGATGCCAGGCGGGCAATTTTAACTGTTTCCTTTGTACTTATTTTTTCTTTTGAAGATATTTTTTCAAAGGTTTCAATCATTTTTGCTTGTTTCTTCGTCAGAGTTTTGGGTTGAAGATTCGATGGTTGAAGTTTCCGGATTAATGGATTTATTTCTATGTTAGTATATTTAACCGAGGAGTAATATCTTGCGAATCCTTTAACACCCATAGTACCAATATTAGTGTACATCTCATAAGTAATTGGCATAAATACAGTCGGTTGTACTTCCTGATAATTCACTTTGTAACGGGTAGTAGTACCCATCTCTGTTGACGATAAATCGAGGGAAAATACACTCCAATCGTTATCAATGATATAAATGTCACCCGTAAAAAATTGTGAGTTTTTAAATTTAGGTGTTATGTGTATTTTATTTATCTGGTTTTTCCCACTTTCAAAAATATCAAGAAGTTTGAATTGATAATATTTAAAAGCTTGAGCTGAAAGAGGAGATATATAACCATCGTATTTTGAATCGTAAATATTTGAAGTTGAAATACGGATACCTCCTTTTGGCTCAATGTCTTTTGGAATTGAGCTTTTGTAAGCAATTACACGTTGAGTATATTTTGCAGGCGACCGGAAGGTAATTTGATTTTGAGATTCAAGCACTAAAAGTTTTCCGATAAGTGATTTAAGCTTTGGATCTTTGATCATCATTTTTATGAGAATGGGAATACTCTCAATCTTCGCACTTCCTTTTAAATAGTTTTCGGAATTGTAAGCCGAGACCTGATATAAATGATAGGGTGCACGTGCAATTGCCCGGCGCATTACTTCATTTGCGGGATCTTCGTTGGATTTGTGTACCACAACTTCCATCAAATTATGGACTTTTTCAGATAACACTACTCGGATATTTGCTCCTGTTGTTGGTAAAGTGACAACCTGTTTTTGTGTTTCATACCCAATTGAACGCATTTCACAAGTGTAAACACCGGGTTTCAACATTATCTGAAAATCTCCATTTTCATCAGCAACAATTCCGGTAGTTGTTTCATAAATATATATAGTGGCATTTGGAACCGGGTCGCCATTGGTAGCAACAACTTTACCGTTTAAAACTTGTGAATAAGCAATTGAACTGAAACAAAATAGAAATAAACAGAGTTTTAGTCGCTGCATAAACAATGATTTAATTATTAAGCAAATGTATTGGTTTATTAAATATAAAACAAGTATGAATCATTATTTTCATAACAATTAAACGTATTTAATATTTAATTAATTTGAAACATGCTATGGAAATGGTTGAGTCGATATTTATCAGAATTTTTATTTAATTTTATTTAATAATATCGAGTGATTAATTATTTTTAAAACTTTATTCATATGTTTAATATTATTGGGGTATTCAAGTAAATTGAACACCCCAATAATATTATAAAGTAATTGCATTTGTAACTAAGATGTTATTTCATATTCATCATACCTTTTACGAAGAATTCATTAAAAAACAAAAACTGGTATTTCACAGCATTTCGCCAATACGGCCAATTGTGAACTCCCGGGCGTTCAATATAATCGTGAGGGTATTTCATATCCAGAAGTTTTTTATGAAGATCGGAATTTACCGTATAAAAGAAATCATCCACTCCACAATCAATAATCAATTTTAATGTACTGCCTTTTAGCAAATCTACCATGTTGACAATCGTGTTTTTGTTCCAATTTTCAGGGTTTTGTTGCAATGTTCCAAGGCGTTTTGCAATGTCCCAATTGTTTGGAAATGGGCGAATGTCTACGCCACCACTCATACTACCACCTGCGCCAAATAAATCCTGATGACGGAATGAAAGATAGAGGCCTCCATGCCCGCCCATACTTAAGCCTGTTATTGCCCTGCCGGATTTATCCTTTATGGTTGCATAATGCGTATCCACATAATCGACTAATTCTTTTGTAACAAACGTTTCATACTTGTAAGTGCTGTCAACCGGACTATCATAATACCAACTGGTTACGCCACCATCGGGACATACAATTATTACTTTATAGAGGTCGGACAATGTTTTTATTCCGGGGGAATTTGTAACCCAGTCTTTATAATTGCCACCAGCTCCATGCAAGAGATAAACCGTTGGAAAAGTTTTTGATGGTTGATATTCATCGGGAGTAATTACAATGTTTTTGATTGTTTTGTGCATTGCTTTACTTGCAACTTGAATAGTGTCAACTTTGGCACCAAAACAAATTGTAGTAATAAATAATGCTAAATTCAGAATGATTGCTTTTCTTCTCATTTCAGTTTTTTTTATTGTTATTTACCTTATAAATTTCTTTTCTACAAACTATTACAAAACATTAACTTTGGTTATTTTACCATTATAATGTATTTCTTTATCGAACTTTACTTTAGTTTCTGCACCAATCTCTTTAGTTTTTGATACCAATACAATATTGAATTTACGAGTTGTAAGCATTCCATTATAGGAGCCTTTACGGTCACTAATAGTCAATATCCTTTTGGCATTATTCCAATTAAAATTAATGGTTGAATAGGCTCCCTTTTCGTAATTGTAGTTATCTCCTTCGTCTTCATATAAAGTGAAAGAACCGTCAGATCCCTCATAAACCCTTATTTCAAGATTGTCCCATTTCTTTTCAGTAGCATACTGTACTTTTGGACCCAAAGGAAGTATCGATCCAGCCTTTACAAATAATGGAATTTTGTCCAGCGAAGCATCTGTTTTTATTGTTTGACCGCCGTTAAAACGCTTGCCAGTCCAGAAGTCGTACCATGCAACCGATTTGGGAAAATACACATTCCATTCGGTAACATTAGGTTCTGTAATAGGGGCAACCAGCAAAGACTTTCCAAACATATATTGGTATTTACTATTCATAGCATCAATATCACCATTAAAGTCCATTACCATCGCACGCATCATTGTCGAACCGTTTTTTGTAACCTGCCATGCATCGGAATAAATATAAGGAAGTAAACTATAGCGAAGGTTAAGCATTTTTCGCATATTATCCTCCACTTTTTGTCCATATTTCCAAGGTTCGGTTTCAGTTTGATATCCATGCATCCTGAAAATAGGACTCAAAGCACCCCATTGATACCAACGGGTCAATAAATTCTGATATTTCTCGTCAGTATATTGTGACCGTCCCGGACGGAAGAACCCACCAATATCAGTAGTCCAATAAGGCAAACCGGTAATGGTAAAGTTTAAGCCTGCAACAATCTGATTTTTGAAAACATCCCAGGTTCCTCCAATATCGCCCGACCAATTAATCACTCCATAGCGTTGTTGACCTGAAAAAGCAGAACGTGTGAGGATGCAAACACGCTTATCAGAAGAAGTCTCGCGTTGACCTTCATAAACAGCCTGGCTAACCATCAACGGATAAGTGAGACGGAAAAAATCACCCGAACCAATATATGTTTTTTCTCCTTTCAAAGCATCGTTTTCAGGTTCTACGGCGTCCATCCACCAGGAATCGACCCCATTATCAAACATATTAACTTTCAATGTATTCCAATAGTCTTTCCGTGTTTCAGGATTGAAATAATCTAACCATTTGGTGTTGGGAATAAATCGATTTTTATCTACATATTCTTTACCAATGGTTGAATTTTTATCAGGATTTGACCAAATTGAGATATTGAAATGCGCATTTAAATCATGTAATTCTTTTATGAAACCAGAAGGGTTCGGGTAATTTTTCTCATCAAACTGAGGAACTCCCCAACCTCTATTGCCCCAGTATTGCCAATCCTGCACAATGACATCCACCGGAAGGTTTCTTTTGCGGAATTCCTTTATCGTTTCGACCAAATTAGTACCTGAGATATAGCGTTCGCGGCATTGCCAGAAACCGTAAGCCCATTTCGGGAACATGGGTGCATTACCCGACAAATTACGGTAAGTTGCAATCACCTTATCGGCTGTTGGGCCATAAAATACGACATAATCGAGTGCTTTAGCAACGGGTGAACGGAATGTAGTAAAATTATCGCTCTGTCTCCATGACAATTTAGGGTTATTGTTTGATTTACAAAGAACTTGCACTTGATGTTCACCTGCTTTCAAATTCACCAATGTTCCGGCAGTTGGCGGAAGCCACTGATTACTCTGGTCAATACAAGGTTTTCCATCAATAACAACATATTGACGATTACCCATATCACCTAAGTCCAGAAAAATGGAATATTCGCCATCTTTCGATACACTGAATTTACCTTGATAAAGCGATTGATTTTGAGAAACTTTCTGAGTACCTGAAGTGGTAGTTACTTCGGCCATTTGGTTGTTACCTGTGGCAGATTGTTGTTTTTCAAGTGCTATAAAATTATTAGTTGGATTAAAATCGGTAAGTCCATACTGATGCCATAACAAACCATACCCTTTGCTTGAATAAATGAAAGGAATTGCAATCTGCGAATTAACCTGAGTCAAACGACGAGCTACGTTTTTCAAGTTATATTGTCCGTCCTGAAATTGACCTAACCCAAATATATACTCGTCAGCGGGCGATTCAAAACTTTGTTCAACAGCAAAACAAGGTTCACCCTGAATGGAATCGGGTGTAAGTTTTCGGGTACCTGTTTTTTCGCTTAAAAACACGTTACCTGTATTATCAGCATACGATAATTTACCTGACTGTTTATCTAAAAATACAACAATCTTTTTTGCTTTAATTTCAAGTTTGATAGGCGAATCGATAACCTTAAATTCAGGAGTTTTAGCACTCGATGTAAAAACAAGTTCCGGCAAATTTCCTTCTGTTTCTTTATAAAATTTAATTCTAACGGCATTCTCGGTCAAAGGAGAAATACTGAGAGTTCCATTTGATAAAGTAATGTTTACTTTATCGGACAACTGTTTAAAACTTTTCACAACCTGTCCTTGGCAAAAAAGAGGGAAAAGACTGATTATTAAAATACATTTGCTTTTCATTTTTCTATAATCCATATTACTATATTATTGAGTTTATTATTTAAACAAAAATTCTATTTCATTTCAGCCTTCACAGTTAAAATCGCTTTTGTAAGCCCTTGCGAACTTACTGAAAGTATAATATTACCAACATTTTTAGTACTTCTGATGACAACAAGTGCACGCCCATGCCAAACTTTGCGCGAAGTACCTACATAAGGATCAAGGTCGCTAACATTGGCATTATCCACACCTGCAATTACTCCCGGACCTTCAATTTTGAATTGCAACTTATTTTCTGCATTAGGTTGTAATTTTCCATTGTTATCGGTAACCTCTATACTGACAAATGACAAATCCTGACCATCGGCCGATATTTTTGTCCGATCTGCAACTAGTTTTATTTTGACAGCATCACCAGCTGTTTGCAAAATGGTTTTTTCCACTTCTTTATTATCCATTACACCAACTGCTTTTAACTCTCCTTTTGCATAAGGTACATTAAAAGTCGCTTTAAATTGTTTTTCCTCAGTTGTTTCCTGCTCGCCAACGAGTTTGTCATTTAAGTAAAGTCGAACCTTCGGATACTTGGAATACACCTCAACCTGTATTTCTTTTCCTTCATAACCCGGCCAGGTCCAGCTTTCCCATGTTGGCCAAACAGACCAGCCCGTTGTCTTTATTTTTCCAGAATCGGGATTTGGTTCCCGAACTGCCATATAGAGTTTTTCATTATCATTATACAACATACTTCGGTAGTGAGAAATTGGTTTTCTCCAACCTGTCAGGTCAATATCACCACAGTATGCGCCATGCCACGGAAACATCTTACCTTGGTAATGTTCTCCAACCACATCTCCGGGATAATACCAACGCCCAATGCCCGATTCGCCTAAATAATCGAGTGCAGTCCATACAAAATCGCCCAGGATATAATTGTGACTTTGTACCATTTTCCAATTCGCGAAAGCATCTCTAGGATATGATTCGGTTTGAACAATAATTCGAGAGGGAACTCTTTCATGATCTTTTGGAGCACGGTTTAACTGATAATTGTATCCTCCAATGTCTTGAACTGCAAATAGCGGATCAAATACGTCCCAATCCCTGTCCCAAGTGGTCATAGCTGAAGTCACAGGACGTGTTGGGTCGTTTTTATGAACACAATCTACAAGCTTTTTTGCGGTTTCAACTGCTTCCGGTTTTTTCCTCTCGATAACTTCGTTGCCAACACTCCACATAATAATCGAAGGATGGTTACGGTCGCGTTGTACCATGGCTTCGATGTCGCGTTGCCACCAAGCATCAAAATACATTGCATAGTCGAAATCTGTCTTTTTTTCTTTCCACCCGTCAAACGCTTCATCAATAACCAACATTCCCAATCGATCGCAAGCATCCAAAAATGCCTCCGAAGGTGGATTGTGTGAGGTGCGAATGGCGTTAAACCCTGCTGATTTAAGAATTTCAATTCTGCGTTCTTCTGCACGGTCGAAAGCCGCAGCACCCAGACATCCATTGTCGTGATGTACGCAACCTCCGTTTAGCTTTATGGTTTTTCCATTTAGTTGAAAGCCATTTTCGGTGGTAAATTTAATAGAGCGTATGCCAAAATTCGTTTTGGTTACATCAACGATTTTATTGGTTTTAAGAATCTGAACCTGGGCTTGATAAAGTCGTGGCATTTCCGGAGTCCAAAGTAAAGGTTTTAAAACCTGAATGGTTTGTTCTACCTCCTTTTCGCTGTTGGCCGGAATGTTCAGATTCATTTTATTCTCGCCTGCTTTTTTTGCATTTGCCCCTAATAACTGAGTTTTGAGCGTGATGCTTTGTGGCAAATCCGTCTCGTTCTTTACAAGTGTTTTTATCTGAACGGTTGCTTTTTCAGGCGAAACATCAGGAGTTGCAATGGTTACACCCCATTGAGCAACATGTATCGGATCGGTTACAACCATCCATACATGGCGATAAATACCTGAACCGCTATACCAGCGACAATTTTTCTGTTTCGAATTGTCAACCTTTACAGAAATAATGTTTTCCTTACCAAAACTAAGATTAGGAGTAAGGTTGTAACTAAAAGAAGTATAACCATAAGGATGAACTCCAAGTGATTTTCCATTTATGAAAACTTCGGAATTCATGTAAACACCTTCGAAAAAGATGGAAACGCATTTCCCTTTCCATGACACAGGAACTGTAAATGTTTTTCTGTACCAGCCAATTCCGGCAGGAAAATATCCTCCATCGTTGCCCATCGGATTATCTTTATTCAGTGCTCCTTCGATGCTCCAATCGTGTGGTAAGTCGAGTTTACGCCAACTTTTATCGTCGAAACCAACGCTGCTCGCTTTTGGTGTATCACCTAAAAAGAATTTCCAGTCGTAATTAAAAAGCTGTTTACGCTGAATGTTATCCTGAGCTTTGACGCTAACAACAAAACTTAGGAAGAACATTATTACTACTGATAATTTGATTGTCTTTTTCATTGTTTAATATCTTGATGAATTTATACTAATTAATTTGATATTGTGTTATGGAAATTGATAACCTCTACTTTACGCTATTTAATTTCAACGAATTCAGGTTCATAAGGTGCAATCGAGAAATTACCTGAATAATCTTTACCCAGAAGGATACTGTAAGAGTTTCCATGCATTTGAATTTCTTTGGGTTCACCGCTTACATTCAAGTACAAATAATGGTTTTTATCGATCTGACGTGCCATAACTCCTGAAGGAACAACAGGCCCTTTCTTTATCCCAAGCTCTGAAATAAGGTCGTCAAGTAAACTTCCAAGCACTTCTCCTTTTGCCGGTAAGCCGACATAAATTGCCCTTCCTTTGCCGTATTTATTGGATGTAATAATTGGATAATCCTTATCCAGACTGGTAATACTCCCTAAAATTTCGGCTCCATTCGGTTCTATAATATCAAACCGTGATGACTCGGTATTGATTGTTTTTCCATTGTACATAAGTTCTTTTCTTTTACCCTTGTATGACTTTCTGGAAATTTCATTTAACGCTTCAGTTTCTTCATAACTTCCAATGCGAATGCCAAACACATCACTTAACCGACCGGGGCGGGTTGTTGCAAAAACCTGTCCGGTAGTATCAACCAAAGCTGAGTTGGTGGTCATAATCACAGTTCCTCCATTTTTCACAAAATCGCGTATTTTGCTTGCCGTGGTTTGGTCCATAACCGCAACGCCGGGAACAAACAACAATTTAAAATTCAATACACTTCTGCTAATCTCCACTATCCGGGCATCCATATTGCGCCAATAGAACAAATCGAAACAAGCTTGCAACTGGTTGTCATGCTGTTCGGGGAAACTACTGCTCGCCATCTGACTGGGAAATGAAAAAGCCAAACCAACCTCTGCTTTCAACTGATACGGAAAATATTTTTCAATCTTTTTAAATTCCGTAGCAATTTTCTTATACTCATCGTATTTTCGGTTAGGAAGACCATCCCAGTCCAGCATCCCTTCCAAATATTGCTCTTCACCGGCATGCATGCTTTGCCATGTCCATCCGCAAACCATTTGGTTACCATACATTAAAGAAGCATAAGCCGATTTCCGAATAGAATTTGGCACTGCCGTCATAGTTGTAAATTCGCTGCACCAGAATGGATTGGTGCTTTCAAACTGAATGCGCGATATACCAAACAAAGCATTCATCAAACCCCAATTGGTGGTTAACGATACACCCGGATAGAAACCACATCCCTCGCGTGTCAATTTTCCGGAATATGCAATTGGTGAATAATCAAAATATTTCAAAGCACTATAATACCAAGCATTTGTATTCGTTAGGGCATGCGGCGCATTAATATTTACCTTTTCAATCACTTTAAAAAGAACCTGATTCACTTCATCTGAAACAAATCGTCTGAAATCTAACATTCTTTCAGGCGCACCGTTGATTGAGCCGGACACAGGAAGACCAATTTCTTCAAACTGATTGATTCTTCGAGACCATCGCTGGGTTGCCCATGCTTTATTCAGGTTCTCCTGGTTTGAATATCTGTTTTTTAACCACACGATAAATCGCTGTCGTACTGTTTCTGAATAAGAAATTGGTCCATCTCCTGATTCATTATCAATTCCAAAAGCCAACAATGCAGGATGTTTACCATAATGTTTCGTGATTGAATCGGCAAATCGCACCGCATATTTTTGATAATTCGGATCACCCACATCCACCATATACCGATGGTTTGGATACTGTACATCACCATTTGAATCAACAACGTCAATAGATGGGAATTTATGATGCAACCAAATTGGAGCCGGACGGATGGCAATGTCCAGAATCACGTTTATACCGGCTTTATCCATCAGATTCATCACCATATCAAACCATTTAAAATCGAACTTCCCTTCGGATGGTTCGTAACTATCCCAAGCCAAATGTCCCATTCGAACGACATTAAAACCTGCTGCTTTCATCAACTCAATGTCATGCTTCACTTTTTCAGGCGTTTTATCATCGTGTGGATGATAGTTAGTCCCAACATAAAGCGATTGTGAATTCCCATTTGCCGGAGCAAATAGAAATAAAACAATGCAGAGGATTAAGATGCTGATTTTCTGATTCATTACGATTTAGCGAACTGGAAAATTTATTTATTCAAATTTTATTTACGGCTTAACAAATAAACTGAAAGCATCACAGCTTAATTAAATTCACGAAATAAACATCGTTTTCGCGCATATCCAATTCCCGTGAAAAAGGAATGCCCGCTTTGATGGTAATTATCTCTTTTGAAACGGGCGAGCCATCATTTTGCTTCTTAATTTGCTCAACCTGAATTTTAGTCATCTGCGAAGGTTTTCCTAACGAAAGATAGGTAGAATAAGCATCGTTCGAGCGATAACCAACTTTGTAAACTTCAAGCGCATAAGTACCCTGAGGCACATTATCAATATTAATTTTAAGCTTTCCTTTTGATTTGGAAGGCAAATCGCGGACATAATATACCTGATTATTCACTGAATCGCCGGGATGCGTGTTGGTAAAATCCCATGCCAAAACCTGAATATTTCCTTTTGCATCCTTGCATGTCCATGAGGTAGAATCGGCATTCACCAATTCGGTATTTCCAAGTTTGTTCATAAACTGGTAAGCATAGAATGCCGGTTTATTGATCCCCTGAGTGTTTAACAAGCCAAATCCTCCGTGGAACGGCGTAAACCGGGGAGCAGATTCTTCAAAAATATCGGTAAATACCCAATATGACATGGATTGGGCGGCATTGCCTACTTGTTTTAATTTATACAGAATGTAAGCTGCTTCGTGGTAACTATCGTGTATCGGATCGGCCGGTGTATAGGATGCACTCCATTCGGTGTAGTGCAGTTCCAGATTAGGTTTGGACGATTGCGAAATTTCCTTGCGCGATTGTAAAACATCGCCGCTAACACTCATGGGGTCTTTGTTCAGCACCGTTCCCGAGTTTCCATATTCATCCAGATAACCCTGTTTTACGCCGTATGAATGGGTACTGATAAAATCAATCGGCAGGTTGTTTTTAGTGCAAAAATCAATTAATTCAGGTTCCCAGGCCGCTCCAGCAGTGCCGGGTCCTCCTACCCGATAAGCAGGATTCACGCTTTTTACAGCATTGGCACTGTATTTATAAAGTTTAAAGTAATCTGCCTGCGTTCCCGACCAGAAACCCGGTGACAGATTTGGCTCATTCCATACTTCAAAGTACCAGGTTTTGACCTCTTCGGCACCGTATCGTTCGGTAAAATGCTCCGTAAGATTACGAACTAAAGCAGCCCATTTATCGTAATCTTTGGGTGGAGTAACATTTCCACGCCACCAAAATATCGTTTTGTTTCCACTTGCCAGTGCCTGAGGCATAAACCCTAGTTCAACAAAAGGTTTCATGCCGATACTCTGCAAATAATCCATCAACACATCGACATACATGTAATTGTATTCCGGCGTTCCATTTTTACTTTCCCGATACACACCCATATCGTCAGTTAAAAGTCCGTGCATTCGGATATATTTGAAACCGCACTCTTTCTTAACATAAGCCAGTTGTTGCTGCCAGTCTGCACGTAAACCTTCGTTCGCACGACCCGCACCAACACACTCTTTAAACATCGTGTTCAACGCGCCTTTTTCTTTTTTAAAATCAACTGAAATTATACGTTCCGTAACTTTCTTGTCTGTTTTTTGGGCAAGTAATTGACCGGCAAAAGAAAATAACAACATACAAGCCAATAACTTGCCTGTTTTTCCTACATTGTTCCTCATTTTTAATTATTGCGTTAAATTATTTTACAGAAATTTTGATTTCACCAGCTGTCAATCCATTGGCTACTGCGCTAAGAGTTATAGTCCCGGTTTTTACTTCTTTAGAAGGTCGGAGTATAACCAGAGCCTGTCCCCGATACATTTTACAAACTGGACTATTAAAGCTTTCCATATCAGTAGGACATGCATTTCCCGAACCAGCTATTTCACCTACTCCAGAAACTGTGAATGTAACGGGTATAGTTGTATTTGGAATTAAATTACCCTGAGTATCAGTCACCTCAACTTTTACATACGAGAGATCGTTTCGGTCGGCATTTATTACTGTTCTGTCAGCTGTAAGTTTAACTTTATCCGGAGCTCCAACGGTTCTAAGTTCTTTCGAAGCTACTTCTATTCCATTATTCAACGCTATGGCTTTTAAAACTCCCTGTTCGTACGGAACCTTGAAAGTCGTTATCAAATTGGAGTTGTCAATTACAGGTTTTTCGGCAATGATTTTACCATTTAGTTCAATTCTTACAGTCTGGCATTTTGAGAAGACTCTCACATCCATCAATTTACCTTCGCTCCCAGCCCAATTCCAACTCTGATATTCATTCGGCCAGCCCCAGTAGCTATATGTTTCCTTCATTCCTTCGGGAATGGGTTCATGAACCATCATTTCTATTTTGCTGTTGTTCCAAACCACATCGCGGTAATACAACTGCGGTTTTTTAAACCCACAAAGATCAATATCGCCACAGAATGCATTAAACCAAGGCCAGGGTTGTAATCCAACCCGTTGAGTTTCTTTGGGTCCATAAGTGGATCTACCACAACCGGTTTCGCCGAGATAATCCATGGCTGTCCACACGAAATCACCGATTACATAGGAATTTTTTTCCACCTGTTTCCAAAAAGCATATGCTTCAGCCGGATAGGATTCCGTTCCAACCATGATTCTTTCAGGGAATTCGACATGATCAGCTTCGTACTGATTATTCAAATAGTTATACCCACCGACATCCAAATCGGCATATGCCGGAGCAGTTGTTGACCATTTCTGCCCCCAATGATCCCAAAATGAACAGATGGCTTCAGTAACCGGTCGAGTTGAATCGAGCATATGGACTTCTTTTACCAGTTGTTTCCTAATGGCAAAACCCAACGAGTCGGCTCGTTCGTTTATTTCATTACCGATGCTCCACAAGATAACAGATGGATGGTTTCTATCGCGATAAATCATTGACTTCAGGTCTTTCTTCCACCACTCTTTAAAATACAGATGATAATCTTGTGGATTTTTTGGCCGTTCCCACATATCAAAAGCCTCATCGAGAACAAGAACACCGTTCCGATCGCAGGCATCAAGAAATTGCTTTGAAGGCGGATTGTGACTGGTACGGATAGCGTTATAACCATACGCTTTCATTAGTTGAACGCGTCGTTCTTCAGCACGATCAATGGTTGCTGAACCTAAAAAGCCGTTATCATTATGCATACAACCGCCTTTTAAAAGTACTTTCTTACCATTCAATAGAAATCCTGTTTTTGCATCAAAATGAATAGTCCGAACGCCAAAGGTTGTACGAACTTCATCGGAAACAGTTCCATCGGCAATTACCTGTATTACTGCCGTATATAGATTTGGTTTTTCAACCGACCATAATTTAGGTTGAGGAATGGTAATAGTCCGAGAGAAAACTTCACTTCCTGTTGAAATCGTTTTTGACTGTGATTCAACTGTTTGAACTATTTTTCCATCAGAATCGATAATATTGATTAAAAGCTTTGAAGCCGTGCTTTTGCCTGATTTATTTTCAACTTCCGATGAAATATTTACAATTGCATTGTTATCAGAAATTTGTTCCGTGTTTATGCAAACTCCATTTTGTGCGATGCTTACCGCTTGTTTCTGAATAAGCCAAACGTGTCGGTAAATCCCCGAACCACTGTACCATCGGGAATTTTGACCTTCGTTCTTCACTTTCACTGCAATCACGTTGGGTTTGCCTGAAGGATTAAGAAAACCGGAAATATCGAAATCAAACGCCGTGTAGCCATACGGATGGTTGCCCAAAAACTTACCGTTAATCCAAACATCACTGTTCATATACACGCCATCGAAACTAATAATGGTAGTATTATGGTTTCCTTTTGCATCTAAAGTAAATGTTTTACGATACCATCCCACCCCGCCAACTGTATAACCGGTAGCTGTAGTTCCTTTACTTTCTTTCGAAAACGGACCTATCACCTTGCCTGTTTCCTGCCCCGGAAGTTTTTCAATACTCCAATCGTGGGGTAAATCAATACTCCGCCAGGTTTTATCATTAAACGAAGGTTTTTCGGTTCCCTTTACATCTTGTAACGAGAATTTCCAATTATCGTCGAAAGGCATTTCCCGTTGAGAAACTTTGGCAAATGACTGAGTCAAAAAGCAGGTTATAAATAACAGTATTATTGGGGTGCGATGGTTCATAATTATTTCATTTTATGTTTATTCGTATAAAAACAAATTAACTCATAGAAAAAACAGATTTATTTAGCTTTGCTTGCTTCAATAACAGCTTTATAGGCTGGTTTTGGATTCAATTGTCCATCAAACAAAAGCGCATCCTGTCCACGACGCCATGAACGGGTATCGCTAAGTCCCCAGAAGGTTACACGTTCAATCACCTTGGAATGTCGCATGAAAATTTCGAATAGTTTTTTATATACTTCAGCCTGCTTTAGATAGTTCTCAGCCGGAATGGTTCTATTACCTTGATTCACACCCATAGCGCCACTGTTATCTCCTGTTGCTGTCACGTCCAGTTCAGTAATTGAAACCTTCAGACCCAGCGATGCGTAGTCTTCAATGGCTTTTTCAACGTCGGCGAGGTTAGTGTTCAGGTGCCAATGCCCCTGAATTCCAACGCCTGTGATAGGAGCACCTTCTGCTTTTAGACGCTTGAGAAGTATCATGGAACTGGCGTGTTTGCCTTTGTTTTCAACTGCACCCTGCTCAATGTTATAGTCGTTGTAATATAACTTAGCTTTAGGATCGGCTTGGTGAGCCCACTTGAAAGCCAGGTTCAAAACATCGGGACCGACGGCCTTATACCAACTGGATTTCCGAAGATTTTCTGTCGTACCGTCACCACCGTCGGCAATCGATTCATTAAAGACATCCCAACCATAAATGCGCCCTTTGTAACGCCCTACCACGGTTTTAATATGTTTCTCCAGACGTTTCAGTACGACCTCGCGGCTGGCCTGAGGGCCTGTATTACCGCCACCGCCAAAACCTGCTCCGTTGGGGCGTTGACCATTAGGACCTACACCTGGAACTGGAGGAGTGGCAGGAGGAGTTGCTGGTGGGGTCGCAGGCTTAGCTGCTTCTCCGATTTTTGATGGTTCTTCCTGAAAGAACCATGGTGCCGTCTGCCCATGCCAAGCTAAGGTATGTCCCCAAACCTTTAAACCATTCTTCTGACACCAATCAACCATTGCATCGGCTATTTTGAAGTTATAAGTATCTTCCGACGGATGGATAGGCTGCGGTTTCATGCAATTTTCCGGAGTAACAATGTCGTACTGCGCTTTAATACTTGCCTGATAAGCATCATTATTCGATGTAAGATCATCAGCACAGCCGATAAGAAATTTTCCGGCAAATGCTTCTTTTAGTGACTTCAGGGACGATGTATTGTCCTGGCAATGTACAGAGACTGCTAAAGCCTCAATCAGGATAAAACCTGCAATAAAAATTTTTTTCATCATAATGCATTAAATTTAAATTTAGTTAGTTAGTTAGTTAGTTACTTTTTGTTCAGTCGTTAAATGACTAAACGTTGTCTCAATAATATTGTGTTTTTGATTTTAATTCTTCAGTTTTAAACCTAAGCCGAATGAATATCCATTATTTTATAACATTAATTACCTAATAATCAGGGCATCTATCGCAACAGGACATGAACCCAAATTTATAATACGAATTGACTGTTTGCCTGAGACCAAACCCGATATTTCACCAACGACTTGCTGAGCTTGGCGTGTTGAAACAATGGATATATTGATTAATTTAAAGAGCTATTTTTATTAAAAACATCAAAAAAACTATTCAATCCTAAACACAACAGAAGTTGAGTAAGGCATTTTTTCCGGGCAAGTGATAGCAAGTCCATCAGCTTCAAGCTTCCATTGCAATTTGCCGTTATATCCAAGCAGCTTCACATCTTTAATAGTCTTGTTGAAATATTTTGCATTAGTACCCAGCGATTTAATTTTCAACTGATTACCCGGTGCAGGGACGTTCATACAAAATGCGTAGAATGCGCCATTCTTACCAACCGTGAAACGAATATCCTGAGCATTGAACTTAAATTCTGCATGTCTACGACTCAACGCACCGCCCGGAAGCATTTTCAACTTGCCGTTAACTTGCTCGCCTTCGCCGGGAATTATCCATGCATGGCTTCCATAAACTGCTTCTCCGTTACGAGTCATCCAAGTACCAACTTCTTTCAACATTTTCATGCTTCCTTCGTCTAACGAACCATCAGGCAAAATGGAAATACATATAGCTGCATTTCCATCGCGCGCAATGGCTTCGATAATATAGCGAATCATCATTCCCGAATCGTAGGTAAAGCCCGGTGCATAAAACCAGTCACCAACTGCAATTTCTGCAATCCATGGTTGGTTGGTTTTGATATCGGCCGGAACACCAAATTCTTCGGTATTCACAGTTCCATTGGTCTTTTTGCGGAATTTCACGATACTGAAAGTATTCACCGTACCGCGTTTTTTAAGTGTGCGGTTATAATAATCGGCAATAACTGTTTGCATGGCATCGGCTTTAAGACCTGTTCCGGTACCATTACCGGTGAAAGGACCTTGCACAGTCCCGTCGGTATAAATGAAATCAGGGTCGTAATGTTGCACTACATCCATCATCCTTAACGCCCACTTTGTTGCATACCACTTTGCATAATCTAGGTGATTGGTGAATATACCTGCAGGTGGAGGCGACCATGGTGAGTAGGCAGCCGCAGTTACACCCTTGTATTCGCGCAAATTAATTCCATAAAGCAACCGTGGATCATATCCTTCCCACCATTTACCTTTACCATCTGCAAGTGTCAGGTTACCATCGTAAGGCACCCCTTTTTTATCACCATCTTTATCGCTGCCAAATGCAGTTTGCCACCACCACCATGTGTATTCGTGGTGGAAAGTTACACCATAATGCATTCCATTGGTACGACATGCCTTCGCCCATTCGCCTAATAAATCACGTTTAGGTCCGATGTT
>Ga0209123_1001430_pt1 | contig 23713 bp, 29 predicted proteins | sample BarGraIncu00431A_FD_184500 | JGI IMG/M metagenome (GOLD analysis project Ga0209123, IMG submission 184500) | Arctic peat soil microbial communities from Barrow, Alaska, USA - Barrow Graham LP Incubations 004-31A (SPAdes) (version 2) | ecosystem: Environmental > Terrestrial > Soil > Wetlands >...
GAAAATCCAAGGCTATCAACGGTTGGAGTTTGATGTGCCTGAAAAGAGATGTGCGTAGCGTTGTTATCAGGCTTAATTAGCTTATTTAACTTGGGATTTTTCGGAAAGAACTTTGAACTCTTAAGTACATTATAAGAATATTAATAATGTGACATATTCACTATAGACAAACGCGCGAGATTTTCGAGATTTCAAATGCAATCTATTTACAAGTTCCTTTAATTTTTTTCCATAAATCTTCAAACAATCCTACGAAGTCGATACGGGTGGAATTATTAAAATTCATAAGGACATTTATAATCACTGTACTTATTAATAAAGCGATTACCATCTTTAAAGTATCATTCATCATTCATCATTCATATTCCTTTTTCCCCTTTTGGAATTTGTTGCACCGCACCCTACCAATAAGGCACGAAATAAGAATAATTATAATATGCGGATACTAGCTTGAATGTATTTATTGTCTATAATTTGACAGTAACTTGTTTACTTGGCTATTCTTGGTTTTGTAAATATGCTAATATGTTTTACATGCAATGGACATTTTCATATGTAATGCGAACCAAAGATTATTTATAAGGTTGGTGGTGAAATTATGCAGGAAACGATTGATAACATTATCAAATGTACACCGGGGCCACATTCTGGGGAAGAATTAGTACAATTTTTGAAGCAAACTTTTAACGCTGTTGAAATTACTGAAGATTTTGAGGATTTATCATTGAAAGAAAGTGCTTTGAAGGAGCTTGCTCCCGATTTTTCACAGTCCCTCCCAATGGATTTTGTTCAAAGGTTACAATTAGTCCGAGATATCCCTAACGAAAAATACGCTTTACAATTTGTCGCATTGCATTTGACTCAATTTAATATGGATATTCGTATTGAAGTAAAATCCGCCTCTTTTGTCGCTTCTTATGAAGGTGATGATGAAACAGATGAAGTGAATCGTCGTTTTTTAAATAAACTGCGCATTTGGCGAGGTATCTCGCAAGAAGATATTGATAATCATTCAGGTCGCTTTATGAGTTATGTATATGCAAATAAGGAAGTAAGCAAACAAAAATTATGAACATATTGACATGTTGAAAGATATTGGACGAGATTCGCAATTGTCCAAATACCCTGTAGAATTGACTTGGAAATTAACATCCAGTTATCCTATAAATGTTCATTAATCGTTACACAATGTCATGTCAAATTTCTCTGGAAAGGACCCCCATACATCTTCTGAAATTCAAACGATATAACGAATAGCTATTGCTGCCAGCACGAAAGGTATCCCGAATAAGAATAATTTGGTTGACATACCTGTGCGTTCATTGAATTCTTTGGTATCGGAATAATTTCCTCTAACTCTATCTCCACTTACATATGCCCCAGTCATAAAACCAGATATAATAATTGGAATGAATCCTATTATAAACAGAGAGTACATAATCCTATCAGGATTACGCAAAAGTAAAGAAAGAATTATACCAAGAACACCAACAATTAACCCAGGTAATAATGGACGCATATACTTTCACTCCTCTCTCTTTTTTTCATATCTGCAATTCGCGCTGCAAAGATAACTTAGATATTTTTATTCGCTTGGTATATGATTCAGCTTGCAAACTAATAGCTTTGGGAAACTAAAATTTGTCCACTCTGAGACTGGCCAATGACCTTTGTTAGAGGACCATCCGAATGATTAAGAAACACAAACCATATTCTCGTCGTACCATTTTCAACTATACCTGTTTCTTTATCTGTTGTTCCTTTGTCAGTCTGTACCCTAACTCGAACAATTTGTGGATCAGAAATTTCTCCAAAAGCTAATGGAAAAGGGGTGCCTTTTGTTGTGGGAAAGTATTGCGCTGTCAATGATAGACCTGATTCTACACCTGCGCGCGAATGTTCTCCGCCAATAACCCACTCCCAACCACAAAATGACTTTTTTATATATCCAGCGGCCATAGTCGCATCCATTCCTCCATTGATACTTTTATGGAAGAAAACTACTTCCCCGCCATTAACCTTTTCCTCGTGTATTATCTTTACTACCTGTCTACCGGATTTATCAATTGCTTGTTCAATTGTTTTTCCGGTTGCCTTGGATGGTAATAGGTATATAATTATCCCCCCAAGAATAAGGACCACAATTACAACAGCCATAATTTGATAAGACCTTTTCATCTCTTATTCCCCCCAAGGCTGAACCATTTATCAATCGATAACAAAAAAAACCGACACTATATGTCATCTATACCCTCATAATAAATGCAACGATGGACCACTGGCGCGATTCACCTTATATATTCCATACATCAGTTATAAATCCCTTTATTTGTCTCATGCCAAATAGACTGACTAAACCCCCATACAGCAGAAACACCGTAATCAGGCTTGGAATCTGATTACGGTGTTCGCATTGCCAATGTGTGCGAATGACACCTCAGCATTACTAAAAGGCTTTCATCATTTGTTTAGATCTTATACAAGAACCATTTGCAAGTGCTCATTTCATACTTAAGTTCAAAACGTTTCAACTGCCCATGAATCTCACTCTGACACTCATAGACCTTCATTCGATTTCCGGCAAGTTTTTCTTCAGTGACTTTGACTATCTGCCCAACCTTAACAACCTTCCCCGCATGCCGAAAGCGGATAGGGCGCAGCGTACCAGGGAGATCAAACCACGCAATCATTTCAATAGGACTCATTAGCACTTTCATTCTAGCCACACTTCGCCCAATCACCAGTGATGCATTCAGTACAGCCTCCGATATGTATGAGTTTGTTCCTGCACACTGGGCATTGGTTATGAGCAATTAACCAGTCTTCACACGGTTCCATGCAATAAGATTTTCGATTACAATCAACGCAAACATCTCTCATTTCATTCGCCTCACAGTACATGCATTTGCTTTAATACGAACTAGTGTTCTTGTTATAGCTAAATTCTTAGAGAATATCAATGAAAAAATATGCCTTAGCTGCGGAAAGCAATGCTAGGACATATTTTTGATCAACCAACGATGGGTTCGATAAATGGGTCTTTAGCGAAGGTCTGTATTTTAAATCAAAAAGGGACACCTCGCTGTATCCTGTTAACTGTTGAGACTATGCTAAACATTGTCAAGAGTTATTTTCTCATCGGTTTCACTCAGTATTCAGACTGAATTGACACAGGATTACCCCATTAATAATGGCTTTCATCCTCACATCATTTTATAACTTCAAACTTCCGCTTATATTTTGTAGCATAATCTTTTGCTGTAGATGAGGCGTACCCTATAATCTTTGTTAAAGCAGGAATTGTACTTGGATCATCATATATTGCTGTTGTTGCCGAGTTAAATGTAATGCGGGTTAAGCTGCAACAGGAAAAAGTCGAGGAGTCGATACTAGATACTCTTTGCGGTATGCTTATGCTAGTTAAGCTCCTGCAACAGTCAAAAGCCATGTTACCAATACTAGTTACTTCTCGTGGTAAACTTATACTTATAAGCTCTGAGCAACCGTCAAAAGCCCCGAAGCCGATATTAGTTACTCCTTGTGGTAAGCTTATACTTATTAAGCCCTTGCAACCGTCAAAGGCCCTTTCGCCGATACTTGTTACTCCTTGGGGTATGCTTATACTTGTTAAACCTTTTGGACACTCAATTAATGTAGTACCTGTTTTGTTAAAAAGCATTCCGTTTATACTTGAATAGTTTAAATTACCACCAGCTACTGTAATACTTGTTAACCCTGAGCAACCATAAAAAGCAAAATTGCCGATACTTGTTACTCCTTGGGGTATGCTTATAGCAGTTAACCCTGTGCAACCATAAAAAGTCCAGCCGCTGATACTTGTTACACCTTTAGGGATGCTTATCGCAGTTAACCCTGTGCAACCGTCAAAAGCCCCGTCGCCTATACTTGTTACTCCTTGGGGTATGCTTATAGCAGTTAACCTAGTGCATCCGTCAAAAGCCTCATTGCCGATACTTGTTAACCCTTGTGGTATGCTTATACTAGTTAAACCTGTGCAATCTAAAAAAGCCCTGTCGCCGATACTTGTTACTTCTTGAGGTACGCTTATAGCAGTTAAGCCCTTGCAACCGTCAAAAGCCCCGTCGCCTATACTTGTTACTCCTTGCGGTATGCTTATAGCAGTTAACCTAGTGCAATCTAAAAAAGCCCCGTCGCCGATTCTTGTTACTCCTTGCGGTATGTTTATACTGGTTAAGCCTTCGGGACATTCTATTAAAATAACTCCTGCTTTGTTAAAAAGCACACCGCCTATACTTGCATAGTTTAAATTTTCAGGGGATACTGTAATACTTGTTAAGCTTTTGCAATAGGAAAAAACCTGGTGTCCGATACTTGTTGTTCCCTGCGGTATGATAATATTTTTTAAGCTTTCGCAACCGCCAAAAGCCCCGTCGCCAATACTTGTTACTTCTTGCGGAATATTAATACTAGTTAATTGTGTGCATCTGCAAAAAGTATGGCTGCCGATATTTGTTACCCCTTGCGGTATGTTTACAGTAGTTAATCCTATGCAAGTGTCAAAAGCACTGTCGCCAATACTTGTTACTCCTTGCGGAATGCTAATATTAGTTAACTTTAAGCAACGCCAAAAAGTAAACCTACCGATACTTGTGACAGGAGCCCCTCCTAACGTACTCGGTATTGTAACAGCTCCTCCAGTCCCTGTGTACCCTGTAATTTCAGCTTTACCAGATGTTACAGTGTAAGTATAATCCCCACTCTGCTCAGCTTGTACTTGACTGCCACAGCACAATAAAATAGCCATCATCATTATACCGATAAGAAATGTATGCGCTTTGCTAATTTTAAGTATTCTCACAATATCTCCCTCTTTCATATTTCTGTTTCAGTACATGATCAGAGTATTTTCTTCCTCTTTTCATTCAATGAAGGCAGCTGCGCTAGACTTCTAAAGCACATTGCCACTCCATTTTATACCATATTTATGATATCATACATTACTTGATGTATATGTCGAATAATGTGAATTTGGAGAAATAAGCTGGTTGTACAGTTTTAATAGGTACTAAATGTTTTAGCTGTGACATCTCCACGAATCCCACGTTCGCTAAACTCCCAGTTACGGTATATCGACCTTAAGCCGACGATCCAGGCTACAGTCAAACTAAATACACCGTAATCAGGCTTGGTGTCCGATCACGGTGTAGGTTATTCTGGCGATTTATGAATTTAAGAGAATGCCTCAGCTAGAATGTTAATTTAGCTCGTGGTATTTGCGACGGGTCCCACAGCTTTTGGCTCTGGGCCAACCGTTTCAGCAGGGACAACATTTACAGAAACGCTTAGTTTGCCTAGTTCTTGCTGAATCAACTTCACAATCGTATCCACCGGCACATTTGGCGTAACTTTCCCCAATTCATCTTTAACCATATTGGCAATATTATCTTCGATAAAACCTGTACCAGTTTGAATCGGCTGTAATTCATTTTTAGATTTCTTGTAAGCACTTTCTAACAAAGTCTCCCATTGTGAGTCAGTAAAATTAAGTCCCGCCTTGGAAGCCAGTTCTTTGGCTTTCGTAAGTGCGAAATTATATTTGGCTAAGTCTTGAGTTACGCCAAGCTTCTTTGCTGCTTGTACAGCAAAGTTTACAGACTCTGTTGCAATTCCACTCGCAGTACTGATTTGGGCGGCGGAGAAATGTTGTTTAGTATAAGCAACCAAAAAAGCTACAAATACCCCAGCAAGCGCTGTGACGATATCAGTTAAGCCACTCGAAATAATTGTTTGGATATCCATTCTTGTTTATCCCCTTTCGAATTTAGATTTTACCTATAGACTTAAGGACTGCCTTCATCGTGTCAAAGCGATCTGCTCCACCCAACAAAGTTACACCTGGAGCCGCTGATGCCCCACCAACTTGGTATTTGGTTGTCGCGGAATTGAGTAGGTCTGCCGTAGCATAGGTGACCTGTACAATCGGGCAACTAAAGTGCTGTGCTAAATCTGCCGCGATTTGCAGATCAGCATCACCGCTGTACAGAATCAAGGTTTGTAGTTTCAAGTCGTTCCCCTCCATTTCATTGTAACTGGCGGTCACATCAGCCACTAAATTGGCCCATGTTTTGCCATGACTCGCTAGATATTCAATAGGATCTGTATGATTACTCTCTTTCCACTTGGCTGAAACTTGTGCGTGGGACATGAGTGTAACCCCATCCACAACAGAAAGCTTCCTATTATATAGCAACTTAGCCAGTAACCAAGTGTACATAGAATATGCCTTAGCAAACTTGGCCGCATCCGTTGTTTGACACAATTCCACTTGGACATATCCCAAGTGATTCGCTGTATGACCAGCTCCATAGCACACATAGCTGGTATCTGCTACTTGTCCGATTTTCAGGTCGTCAACGAAGAAATGAACGAAAGCATTTTGCCAAGTGGTAGACTCGTAATTGCGCTCACCGTCCGCTGAGTCACCGTTGTTCGCGGTCGAATGAGCAACGACGCCGACATAATGTCCGGCGTCGTAGGTTTCCTTAGGTAAACCATGTATGAAATTTTGTCCAATCGTGTAAGTCATAGTTCCCTCCTTAATGCGTCACCAAATAGACAATTAAACCTGTGACTATCGTCATTAATCCTGAGATAGCCAGAGCGACTACCCATGTTGGTCTCCCCTGGGCCGCCCGTAGGACTTCATCCAACTTTGCTTCAAGGCGATCGAACTTTTTTCCCACATCAACCTCCAGCGAGTTCAGTCGACACTCCTGGGCATCATCTTTCGTTTCTAAGACAGCGATTCTGGTTTTCAGGTCGGCAACCTCTTGTTCACCCAAGTGCCCCAACTCCTTTCAATAAACTCTTCTGGCAATAACGAAATGGGACACCCAATACGGGTTAATCGTTACAATACTCACCCCAGCCGATTCGGCACCGATAAATTGACCGTTTCCCAAATACATCCCTACGTGGCTAACAACTCTACTGCTTAAGAACGTGAAAAACATCAGATCTCCAGGTTGCAAATTGCTGAATGATAGTTCATTTCCATTAACGGCTTGATCCTTAGCCACTCTTTGAAGAGTAATTCCGTTTTGCTTAAACACGAATTGAGTAAAGCCTGAACAGTCAAGCCCTGCAGGAGTCGTCCCTCCCCACAGATAAGGGGTTCCAATATACTTATTTGCAGTAGAAACTATATCGTTTGTTTTCATTTGACGTAGTAAAGCGGCTTCAGTCAGTGGGCCAACGATCCCATCAGCCGTAAGATGCTGTTCTGTCTGAAATTTAACGACACTTTGACTGGTGAGCTTACCAAAATCACCATCAACCACTAAATGGGCATCATCCAATAAATTGAGCTGGGTTTGAACGGCTTTGACTGGCGGGCCAATAGAACCTGTGTGTAATGTTGCTCCTTGGGACAGAGTAGGAAATGCTAGTATTAAGACCATCGTCGCGACCAGTGCCGGGAACTCTTTACGCACAGAAAAACTCCTTTCCCCCTACTCATGAACAAATTCCTGGACATACAGGTTATAAGGTGATATTCCTTCAAGTACACCCACTCCAACATAGTTCACATTCGGATCAAGGATGTTTACCCGATGTCCAATTGAACTCATAAAAGCTGTCATTGCCCCATCAACTGAGTTATTACCTGCAACATTTTCACTCCAATAGCCGACATTTAAGCCAAGCCCTGGCAAGAGTGAGCCGGTATATCCAAAGTTTGGCGAGACATGTGAAAAGTAATGATTGAGGTACAGGTCTTCAGCTTTAATCCGTGAAGCCGTTACAAGCCGAAGGTCAACTTTAACTGGGGCCACTCCCGCTGCTGCGCGTACTTGATTGATTTCATCGACCATTTGCTGTTCGCTTGCCGTGAGATTCGTCGCAACCGGGACTTGTGGCATTATGGGCACAACGGTCGTGGAGGCGTTCATCACGTTAGGATCAACGCTGGTTGCCGAAACTGCTACAGTCTGAGGCTTGATTATCCCTTTGAGCGAGATCACGTTACTTCCATGAGCTGTCGTTGGGGTTATTGTTGATACCGAAGCAACGTGGCTTACTTGGCCTGTGAATGTTGTAGTATGAATCAAATAAGGCTGGATTTGCACTACTGACCCCGATGTCGGGGCGAGTGAACTATTTACGGATGCTGCCGCCGGGGCAGCGAGTAAGACCATAAAGGCGATACTACTCGCTACTAAAATTTTAGCTAATTTCAATTCTTTGACTCCTTTCAGGGCATAAAAATAACGCCTAAACTTGTGGCGTTGCGAGGATTGTATTTGCTTGATCCTGTGTGATATAGCCCTTAGTAACGCAGTTCTGGATTTGGGCCTGGGTAAATAATTTCATTATCCATCTGTTAGTTATAAAATCGTACATGCTACACTCCCATCAAGGCTACAATAGCTGCCTCAATTGCTGCAAGACGGTCGGGTGTAGTGGGGGGCCGGACGATGGAAGTCAGTGCATCGGCGAGTCGTAAACTCTCTATCCCGCTAACCGGAGTAAGGACGCTGTCTTGCACAGTGTAATAGCCTGGGTGGGTATATGCGTCTTTCACTGTGGGATCGGAAGTTATGCTGGCTATTGGCCCAAGCGCTGCACAACCCGGAGGAATGTTTGTCCATGCGTCGGCTAACCCAAGATAGGGTGTTCCGTAGATACTCCCATCGGTTAAGTTGTATAGAAACCAATAATTCATGAGCTACCCCTCCTTTAAGTTCCTATGGCAATCCAATCAAAGGTTACTGTTGCCACTTGCCCCCCTGAATCATTCCAAGATGTCACTGTAAAATAGGTGTTATAGTAAGCCGTTATGCTGACCCCAAGCCCACTACCTACTGCGACCGGAACAACAACTGGGGTATTAACATATGGGGTCGGGTAGTAGATGATGGCTGTATAGCTGGCATTTGTTACTCCCGTACCAAATTGTACTTTATTACCAAAACTATTGGCTGAAACGGTCGCCAAATTTGAGACCAGCTGGGCTATTTCGGAAAAATAGAGAAGGTTAACTACGTTATTGTTTAAGAGACATAGTACGTTTTTGGATGTGACCATAAAGGCGTTGATTGAGGATGGAATCGTAAACGGGCCATATGAAAGAGTTGTGCTCAGATCAATCGTATAGACACTGGTTCCATTTTGGTAATACATAGTGTTTGTTCCGGGGTTAATTACACAAAGCCCGTTCACCGAAGTGGGGATAATGAATCCTGTTGCTAACAAGGATGATCCACTGACAACGACTATGCCCACCTGTGTACGGATATAGTGGAATCCGGACGTCGTGTTAGATAGGCTACCATAGTGGTACGTTGATCCTGAGCCGGTTCCCAACTCTGCCCCGGTCAGCGCCGATGACACAGAGTAGGTTCCTGTGTTTACCCCTTTGATCGTAACAAGGGAACCTGTGGATTCCATATAAGACACAAAGGCATACGTCGATCCGGGAATGAGGTTAACTGAAAGGAAGACGTCTGTTGCCGCAGTCGTGCTTATCGTCGCGAACGTCGAATAGGCGTTTCCCACAATGACACACAAGTAAACCGCTGTACCACCTGCATTAGCATAGGCGATATAGACTTTATTCGTGGTGGCATCCACAACCATGCCCTGCCCATTGCCATAGTAGGTCGTCGCGCTGGCGTATACTGTGGTTGTTGTGACCGTATTATTAGCCCCATTTAGGACATACACAGAACTAGTTGGCCCGATGATATAGACATTGTTGGTGGTTGCATTAATCCCCATCTGCCCACCGTTTCCGGGCAAGGTGACGTTCGCGATGATTGTGTTATTCGCTCCATTAATCACAATGCAAGTAGCGCTGTTTGAGTTTATATAAATTGTATTGGTCGTGGAGTTCACCGCTATATAAGCAGGGGTTGTTGCAAGGTTTATCGTTGTTACGACCGTTCCGTTGGCAACGTTTATAACTGTGCACGTTTTGTTCGTTGGGTTGATGGTATATAACACATTCGTCGCAGTGTTCATCGCCATGCCATTCCCAACACTCGAACCTATATTTGCTGAAGTTGATTGTAAGATTGTTCCCGCCATTATTACACCCCCACTATCGCGGCATTGATATATGTTGTAACGGTCGGCGACGAAGTTACCACGACGGTTATCGGCCCAGTTGGCATCGCGTTAAAGAATATAGTAGGGAAGCAATAGCCCCCGACTCCGAGTGACTGTGCATTGACCAGTTGGTTGGTTTGAAGTCCTGCGGGGTCAGTCCAGAAAATAGTCACAGTCATGGTGGTTGTTGCTATTATGGACAGATATACCTTCACTTCAAAGTTACCCGCTGCTAGGGGGGTGTAGGATGCTGCGGTCAACGGCGAGGTCATATTTACTAATTGGCTGACAGTTAGCTTTGGGAACGTTGCCGCTAAGGCATCTAGGTAAACCAGTTCGGTTTCAATATTGTTCATACGTGCCGCAGTGACGTTAGTTCCCGCTACAGAAGGCGAATCGTTCAAGGTAAGAACTACGGCTCCTGGCACGCTACCGGTTGTTGAGAATGTCCCTGGACTGCCCGATACTCTATCAGCCCAGACGGTTGGGGTGTATGTCATGCCATCCTCCTTTCTAGTTGCGCCAACCTAGACCACATATCGCTAAACCTTGTCCACAAACGAGATATTCTTGAATGATTCCACTGACCTGGTTGTAAAGGGCTAACTCATTGCCTTCCATTCGGTTCGTGTCATTAAAGGATAAAGGCATATCATAAGTCCAAGTTGTTTTAGGAATTATCCAGCCCGATGGACTCACGCCGTAACAAGCGTAAAGAGCTAAGATATTACCCTCAATTCGATTTAAGGAATCGTAGAAATCAAGATAACTTCCGTCTGAACGGCTGGTTATTGTTGTTAAACCTACGTTATACCCACATATTTGCAAGAGTGTCGCAAGAGCCGCGCAGTTACCTTCGACCCGATTCCAGTCGGCATAATTGAAATAGCTCATCGCGGAGCTTACGACAGGGGTTTGCCATGCCAAATGTTACCATCCCTTTCCATTGATAGTCCCAGATAAAGTTCCACCGAACCTGAATTCTTGACGTATGATTTTAGCTTGTTTTGTGTTCGTCGAGTATTGTGAATCCCAAAATATTACGTCGCCGCATTCCAGCGAAGGGTCCCCCCAGGATTCCACCTCGTACAAGTACATATTGCCACACTCTGCCGCATACCAGCTGAGAATACTTGTTGCCATTGCCGCAGTCGTGACCAGTGGGTTATCAAGATCAACTTCATTCGTCGGTTGAGTTCCCGCATTATTCAGGATCGCTTGCACGGATGTACTTGTTATTGCCTTACCCGTTATCGTGATCACCGCGTTACCCGAACCACTGATTGTAAAATAGGCAGCATCCGTGTAATATGTGGCTGAAACAAGGGTACCAACCGTTACGACGGCAACACAAGTCGACGCACTGGCAGGGGTGGTATAGTTCACCCACAGACTTATTTGGCCGGTAATAGGGACCGTGCCTGAGTAAATCGTACTTGTACTACTGGCGATGGTGCTTGTGTAGATATTGAGTGTGAAATAATTATAAGGATCTTGAATCGCTATTTTTGGGTAGGTCTCCTGCATGCTCAGTGTCAATTCTTCAGTATAGGGCATCGGGTTTAAGGGTTGCTGGCTTACGGTCTGTCGAATATGCAGAACATTGTACCTATCCACATATACAGCCCCCATACCCGCCTGAGCGACATACATTAAGACGTCATGATGTGACATGGCTGAAAGCACGCCGGTTGTGCTAATACTCTGCAAGGCAATATCAATCTGGTAAGTGACATTCAGACTCGCCTGAGCACAAAAGTCCTGTAGGACTGATACCGCTAAGGCATACAGTGTAATTGGACTGCCTGAATAGCTGTATTTATAGAACATCGTGCCATCCATAAGGTCGAGTAGGTCACGTGCATAGAGGGTGGATGACAAATAGTTGGCGTCATTGCGCCAGTTGTACAAATAAAACGTGCCCATGGGAACGGTCTCTGATGTTCCGTTGGCATATATCAGATTAAGGTAGGGTTTAAGGGGCTGTTTCTTTTGCATATTTCCGAGGTAGAGATTGAAATTGTTGAGGTTATTAGCAACACTCGCGTGAACTTCTTTGGGTGGTGCGCTATTGCATAGGGGGTCAAGTTCCTCTAAAATGTCAAGGTCAAAGAGGTTCTGGCCCGTCCACAAGAACTGTTCGCCGAAGATCACCTCGGCCAAGTGCACCCGGCGATAGGGTTTATTTGTGCTGTAGAAGGTGATGACCACCTGAGTTATAATCGTGAGCTGCTGGCTCCAAAAGTAGTTTGCTGAGGTTGGGTTGATGTAGTAAGTGGTCTGATGCGCAATATTATCCGTGGTCACGATTTGGATTGAATTGCAGTAATCCCCAGTAAGTGGTGAAAACACAAAGGTCAATCCCAGGCTCGTAAAGGATGCTGATTGCGTCAAGGTGAGCGTTGGATAAGCTACAGCAAAATTGCCATCCTGGTCTGAAATTGCTGCACTCCACCAGCCTATGGAGTCAAAAGCAACATGGTCTGAGGGCTTCGGTGGCGTAAAAAAAATGCCGTCAAGCAGCAGATAGTTGGTTTCCTCACTCATATATTTCCGCGTCTGGGTCATTCCATCGGCAGCCTGGGCCACCCCACCGATGGGCGCTATAGAGTTCGATGTGGGTGTGCAATTGCTTTGGGCCATCGCATCCACTAAGTCAAACTCTACCGTGGCTGAGATCGTCCGGGGAAAGACAGATATGCTCTTGTGGAAGTTTTGGGTTACAGGAAGCATTCGTTCCGTCCCCCTAGCATTCGATGATATCGAGCTTAATGTTGGTGAGGGTCACGTTGGAGTAGGTATCAATTTTTACATCGTCATAGGCTATATCCCCCGCATAGAAATTTCCGGTGTAACTTCCTCCGGTCACTCCCGGATCGAGAATGCTCGCTGTGAACTGCGGTACGCCGGACTTTAGAAGGGATATCATGCTGTATAGCTGGGCCGCTGTCATTGTTCCCCACACTATATTGTACTTGCGTTTGTTGGCGATGTACTGAAGGTTCATCGTTCCTGCCGCGTTTCGCTTGCTGTCGCCGATCATATACAGATTGTTGGTGATCTTTTGTGGCTCCGGCAAAGGGGTGCTGTTAACGGTTATTGTTGCCACGATATCACCTACTTCGGCAAATTATAGCTGGAATTGTAGCCCAGGGTCGTGCCTTGGCGATCGGTCTCGTTTACATTGTACGAGTATAATGTTCGGGCCAAGGTGCGCCCATCAAGTTGCAGACTGACGTTGATCGTTCGGGATGAACTGGCATCACTGTTGTTGTTTCCGGTTGAGTTTGACGCCCCGGTTAACATACTATCGAGTCGGTCGAGGGGAATAACAGCCTCTGGACCCGCTTCACCGATCAGTTTTACTTGCGGTGATGTAACGACTCCCCCCGTCGCCATGGCTCCAATTCCGGCTAAGGCAGCCGCCCCAAATCCTGCGCCAATACTGGCTAAAGCCGCCCCTGCACTCGCAATCCCTCCGACCACCAAGTCCGCACCACCCGTTGCGACCGTCACCCCGGCTAAAGCAGCACCCGCCAGAATCGTCTTGTTGTTATTTGCCCAATTCCCTACGCTGTTTCCCACGTTGGATAAGGTTTGCCCGGCGGCAGTGGCTAATGAGGCGATCGACGACATCGCACTTCCCACGGCATTCGAAAACGCTTGTTCAACCCTCGTTGCCCAGGTATCGACCATAATTTCCGTCGCGCTGAGGGTTTGTTCCCACGCGGTCTTAAATTGGGTTGAGAAGGTTGACATGGCTTTATTAGCGTTGGTTGCGAAGCTGGAAAAATCTGTGGAGGCTGATGTTTGCCAGGTGTGGACGGAGTTACCTGCCGACTTAAACCCGGTACTGAACTCAAGGGCTAAGGCCGTTGCGAAGAGGCCAAAGGCGATTACTGCGTCGGTTTGCCAACCTGAGATCGCGGTTTTAACATTACCAAACGATTTTACGGCGCTGGTCTCCCATTCGGAGGCTTTCTTGGTCACAGCATCAAAACAACTAATCGCGTCGAGCTGCCACCCTAATAGCTTCGTTTTAATGTTGAGCAGTGCCGTCGTTAGTAGTGCCTCACCGATGACAGAGACCGGGACATTGATGAGTTTAGGTGCGAAGGTTTCCAGTTTCGTACGCACTTGACCATATATTGGCTCGGTTTGATCGAACAACCCGAGAGGTACATTAATAAGTTTAGGCAAGGCACCAAGCTCCGTTTGAATAGTCGCCACAACGGGGCTAATCAGGTCAAGGGCCGGGAAAACGACCGGAGGCTGCGGTGGAATCGGTGGTATGGGAGGTATGGGTGGGACTTTAAAATGAATGGGTATAACGATTCCTTTGGACTCAGTTTTGATGTCGCCCATGCCATTATCGTTTAGTTTCGCCATCGCTTCAGCTAGATTGTTGACGGCAGCCGTTTGGCCTTGTGCAGCTGTGGTACCACTATCGGTTATGTTGTGAAGTTCATCAAAGCTCATCGTATTGGCGTTGACTGATTTACCGAGGTTTTTCGCGGCCTGGTTCTGCGCGTCAGCGGCAGCGTTCTGAGCATTTGCTGCCGAAGTTGCCCCATCCAACGCAGCACCATATTGCTTAGCTGCTGCGCTTGCGTCAAAAATAGAGCTGGCATTATTATCCCAGTCCTGATTGATCTGCCCAAAGTTCATAGCCATAACGTCGTTAATCGCACTATAGGCGTCTTCGGCAAATAAGGAAATATACTGGATCGCGGTTGCTACACCGTCACTTAACGTCTCAATCCCTACAGCCACCCAATTTAGGACTTTATAAAACCCTACAAAGGCTGGGGTGAGGGCATTTGCCATAGTCTCTTTCATTTCCTGCCAACCCGCATTGAGCTTAGTGGACTGAGTGGACACATCATTAGTTGTTGTTGCGTAATAACCCTGTACACCCGCTGTACTCCGCATGATATCTTGGTAAATGAGGAGTGATTTCTGTTGATCAGTTAGGGTTCCACCCTGTTTTATTAAGCCCTCATTCAGTGCTTGGTTTTTAAGATCCGTCTCGGTAATGCGAATTCCTAACTCTGACAGACCTCTTGTTTGGCCCATAACGCCTGTTTTTAACTTATCAAAAACTACTGAGGGATCTTCACCGCGTAATTTACCTAGATTATAAGATAACGTGGTTAGGTTTTCGGCCATTGATTCTGCTTCTTCTGGATTAAAACCAAGCATCCTCGAGTTCAGGTATTCCGTGCCCATTTCATTTTTTATCTGGGCTAGTCCAACGCCCAAGGATTTACTTAGCGTCTCGCTAAACTCTGTAGCCTCGTTAGACATGACCCCTGTGGAGGCGATAAACCTGTGCTGCACATCCTCTACCTCGGCAGCCAGCTCCTTTAATTCGCTAATCCACTCCCCGACCTTCTTCACGATCTCGACGGCAATGAAGATCTCAAGAGCTCCGGTCATGAGCCCAAAGCCATCAACAACCGTCTGGCCCACGGCCCCAAGCTTAGAACTAAAACTCGCCCCGTCGTCCCCCATGGTTCTGAAAGCGTTACTCACGGAATCCTTGAAGGCGCTAAAATTAGCCGATAGTCCAGTCACCGATTTGCCGATTGAACTTTGAAGTTCTTGAGCTTTGTTGTTTGCCTCCTCCGCCGCGGCACTGACGACCTGGAAGTTCTTGACCGCGCCTTTGGTGAACTCGGCGTGCACTTTGTTCGCATCCTGTAGTATGGTTTCATAGGCCATGATGTCGATCCCGGCCTCTTGAAAGGTTAGTCTTACCCTCTGCTGGAACTGGACCAAGGTTTCTCCAGATTCTTGCGCGAAATTGACAATAACACGTTGTCCGGATTGGATGGACTCCACTAGATTCGTGCTGCTGATGTGGGGTAGGCCGAAGGATTTGAGGGCCGCCAACGATTCATCTTTAAAGGTGAGTATCGTGTTTTGGGCCTTTTTCATATCCTCGGTCAAGGGAGAGATATCTGCCCCAACACGAGCAATAATATTACCGACGGTACCACTCATTTCCAACACCTCCTTTCCATGAGAAAAGGGCTGGAGTTTAGGTTCCAGCCCCAATCATGACTACCGTATAAACCTGATCACCATATTTAATTTTCACCAGCCCCGGTTTCAGGCTGTACACACCTCTGATTGGCCTTAAAAGACTTCCATCCATAGACAAGGCCACGTCACGCAACTGTAATTTGATGGTTTCCTCTCCCATCCGGTAAATATAACTAAAAACGCCCACGTCGAATTCCGGCGTGAGCTTTAGTGGGATGTGAAAACACGAATCCAAAGCCCCACTTTGAGGGCCGCCTTTCGCTACGCTTTTGAGGAAGCTGAACATTTCTGACGCAGTTTGGGGTTCCACACTCAGACTGTTCACGATCTTGTCGTAAAATTCTGAGGGTTTCTCCACCTGGGCAAAGCATCCTGTGTAATAGGCGTTTCTAAGATCGCGATACAAGGTTTCTTTCTGCGTTTCCGTATATCCCTCGACAATGAGGTTGTACTCAACCGGAGTTAAGTCCCAGAATTCACTGGGCCGAATACCGACTTGCGTTGCGTTCTTATAAATCGCATTCCAATCCCACTCTAGATCGCCGTCCCCGGAGAAACTTCCAATGGCACATTCGGAACTGCTTCTGGAGGTACTTCCGGTGGGGTCGTTGGCTGTTCCACTACCACCGGTTCCGCGTTTTTTCCAAACGTCTCATTGATACACTCGAACGTCTTCTTGATGGCCGTGTTAATATCACTGTAGTCGTCGACGAGATCCATGACCTTATCGGTTGTAATATCAGGCACCTCACGTCTTAGAGATTCTGCCAGGATTTCTGCCACTTGATCAAAGGAAAGCTCCTTCAGATTCCACTTATCCACATTCTCACCAAAGACTTTTTCCAGTTTGGCGATCCCTCTAAAGCCTAATTTTAGGGATCTGTCCTGGTCTAACGTATAAATAACGGGTAACATTTTTCCACCTCCAAAAATATTTAAGCATCCAAGCCCGTAACCGTTTACTATAATTTGAATAACGTATACAGGGCAGGTATTTTCTTCCTTTCGGGGAGAGTTCCATCGGTAAACACCCCTCTGGAACTCTCCTTTATTACGCTGTTCTGACTCCAATCACGCTGTAAGTCAAGGGGGTAAGCCCTATTCCTGACACCACTAGGTCGATTTTATGCGTTGTTCCTAAACTTGCATACGCAATCGTTGGGGAAATTGAACCCGTGTTAAACGTCCCTTGGTTCACTCCGTCAACGTACATAGTGTACTGTTGCTGGGTTCCCGCCGTTGGAGTTGCTGTGATCGAGGTGGATGTTATAAAGGTATAGGCGTAAGCATAAACCCCATTGGCGAAGACCGGCGACAATGTGCCCGATGTACCCGTTAACGTTAGACCACTGAGGCCCGAGGTCACGGTGGTTCCAATGTTGGGCTGGCCGGATACCTGGAGCGACAGCTTAAAGTCCAGGGCCTTTGTCATGTCCACATTGGTGGCAAGGTCCAACTCTTCAATAAAACACGTCGCCGTCCAACTTGCCCCTGTTATGGATGGGAAGGTTAGGGTGTAAGTGTCTACAGCACCACTCACGAACTTGTTATAGAGTAGGTTTTGCCCTGAGTCTGCCGTATTGAAAAAGCCCTCTGCTGTGATCTTTCCAGGATCAGCAAGCCCTGCGATGAATTGTTTGAACCCAGCTGGGCTGGACAAGGTGGTCACGTCAATGGCCGTCCGTTTCAATTGGGGGCTGGTGAGTTTCGTGATCGTGCCAATGTTCGTCGCTCCGACGGTCAATAGTGCGCCTATGCCACTCGAAATGTTGGCCAACTTAAACCACTTCCTATTTTGAATTAGGCATTGTGAATTATCTCGAAGTCGAGAACGCCTTGATATACCCTCGTTCTTTCTTCTTGCATCAAGGGTGGGATGGTGTGGAAATCATCTTGCACCTCCAAAGCTTGTACAAAAACGCCTCCCAAGGTTGTGAGTGGCAAACCCTCAAGGATCGAACGCACTCGCTGCTGCAAATCCAGGAGCGCCCAAGAGTCCGTATGGTAAATATCCAGGACATACCCGCTGCTGAACAGTCCATTTTTAGAACTTAAATCCTGTTCTGCCCCTCGTTTATACCGTCTGAACACGCAATAAGGTGGGGAAACTGGGTCGAATACCGCCAGATAATACATTTGGTATTCGTTCCTGCCCTTGAAATCGGGGATGTTCCTTTTAATGAGGGAATACAAACCATCCTCGATCACTTTGGCCCCACCACCTTATCAATGCCCTTCGATAGTTCCTCAAACATGGCCTCCTTGATTTCATCGTAGTGCTCTGTCAAGGCGTATTTCAGGAAGTGACTGCCCTCTATCTTTTTGCCGCTGCGGGTTGTAAACCCTAAGTCCTTGAATTTGGCATACCAAGTTGTGGTAATCCGATAAACCTTTTTACCTTTGGGGGAGCTTTCCGCCTTGAGCTTCATCAGGTTGGCTAGGTCGCCGCCTTGATGCTGTTCCCTCTTACCCTGTCTGCCTAAGAAGGTTCCATTCACCGGTTGCAGGTTTGCTTGGGCAAAATTTAGCGCCATGGTTGCACCCACTTTGGCGGCACTGGTAACGATCGTTTGAGGAACTGACTCAAGCAGTTTGAACTTAGCGATAAGTTCATCGATGCCTTCAATGGATGATTCAGACATGCCCTCACCTACTTTTCTAGCTTGCAGATGATTCGAGTCTCCCGGTGCAAACCTCCAACGTCCTCCGCTACTTGAACCAAGTAGCGATTGTTATTAAATAACACGTACATGCCCTGTTGCGGTAGTGAACTATACCTCGTCCGAAATTCACAATCAGCCTCTGTGTGCATTTGGGATGCGCCAATATACATCCGGCCATTGTTGGGTAGATAGGCTGCTTTGAATGATCCGACATCGACATAACTTTCGCTTTTGTTACCGACTGGATTTTGAGCACCGGCCCGACTCTGCAGCGTGATACTGCTGCGCATATCGTACTTCATGAGTTGCTCACCGCCTGGTACGTGCCAGAATTCATGAGATAGATCTTTAGTTTCTCGTAGGAACTTGCAAACGCCTCGGCATTATCGGTGTCATAGCCGAAGTTCGCCTTACAGTACGTCGTAATGGCCTTTTTGATCATTGGATCGGTGGCGGCACTCACTAACGCAGGGTCAAGCCCTACGTCCGTGAGTTCTGCTTGCGCAGCATTCATTAGATCCTGAATCTCACCATCAAACGAGGTATCCGTGGAGTCAATTCTCAGGTAAGACCTGACGTCATCGATTAATGCCACAATAAGGCCCTCCTTAACCTGGAATGGCTAGGCATATGTCCACAACGTTTCCGGCTAAGGCACTTACTAGAGTCACCGTGTTGTTGCAGAGATTGACCGCATCCACCGCCACGGTCGGGGCCGTCGCTTCTAACACATTGTTGTTATAGGCCATACGCACCGTGTTATTCGTTAAGGTGTAGGGCAAGCCCAGCTTTGAACCGACACCAACACTGACACCATCACCTCCGCCAGATTGTACTGGCAGAACAATCTGCGTAACTGTGGCAAAGGCCTTAGCGCCGACTACGACAGCCACTCCACTGAGAGCGATTGTTTCGTTTATAACGTTTCCGGCGTAGTCTGTACCCGTCACGATGACATTCCCCACACTCCCCGCGAGAGCACCTTTGACCACGACGTTTCGCACAACGCCAGGATTGGTGATCCCCGTAGTGACGGTCTGGACTAGACCTGTGAGTAACGTGGATGCTAAAACAGCCGTGTTACTTATAGCGACAGGTGATACTTGATAATCGACCCATTGAAGCCAGTTGCAGGTAACGCCCGGTACACTTGTTTGAATTAATTCTCCCATGAAGGGATTCAGGGCTGCCATTGACATTGGTTTTCACCTCCCGGTTTAATCTTAAGCGTGTGGCAGGGCCATGACGAAGGCTTCAGCCTGAGATACACCACCATCTGCCAAGAGCCATCCTTTGTAGTAGACATCATTCGAGCCAAATCCAAATTCGTAGGATTTTTCAATCAAGACGTCAACGGACAAGTTGAAGTGATAGAAGCTCAGATCCCCAAAGAGGATGGTTCCATCGGCGATATAGGGGGACATGATCACTGGATTGCCCAGGAGTCGTCCAACAATGGCCGATTTGGCATAGTCTGATTGTTCTCCATTAGCGACACTGAGTCCCCATTGAGGGTTTTCAAGGAAGATAGGACGGCCTAAGGCGTCCTTGATAGCGCATACTCCGGAATAGAGGCTGTTGCTGGACATAATCCAATAAGCTCCCGGGTGATAAGGTGACAACAACTTACCTTTTACCTGCGTGAAGGTATCGTAGGTTAACCCAAGTAAACCTTGACCGCTTTTACCGTAAATGATCTGGTTACTACCTCCCCAGGTGATGGCATTCAGGATGCCCATGGGTTGCTTATTCGTTACGCCGGTTCCATTCAGTACCGCGTTTTCAATGGCAACCATCAATTTTTTGAAGAGTTTATCGACAATATAAGCTTCAAAGGCGTCGATCGAAAGTTGTTCAACCACGCGGGAGACTTGAACCATTTTGATGAGGTCGTAAGCCGCAAGCGAAAGATAGGCCAGTGTGTCTGCACCCGGAGTGACCGGTGTTGACTCTGCCGTCCACGCCGCATCCGTCACGACATTTTCATAAGGGACCTTCAGATTGCCCTTGATATTGTACTTACTGATAAAGGGATACACAGCCGAAGTAATCAGCATCTTTTGGATCACCATATCCAAGGTGATTTGAGGAATAGCCGCACCCGCACTAGCACCGTCCGATGTGAAACGAAGCTCCGTGATATTTGCGCCATTGCTTATGGCGTTGCCAGCTTGCAGTATGCTTCTCTCTTCGGCTGCCAGGCTTGATTTGCCATACTTGAGCAGGTTATAAAAGGCGTTTCGGTAGTCTTTTGTTTTGCGGGCTTCGTACATTTGAGCCTCGGCAGTCGTTAAGCCACCAGGTGCAGTGGTTCTTCCTTCAACTGTTTGGAGTGGGACTTGACCAGCTTGTGCCTTGTGGAGCAGTTCAATCTTGTCGAGGATACCTCGTTCTTCTTTGGACAGGGCTTCCAGTTCATCCGAGATTGCCTGGATATCCAGTTCATCCCCCGACTCGATCAAACCCCTTATTTCGGTTTTACGGCTTCCAATTTCTTTGAGTCGTTTATACATCCATGTTCCGCCTTTCTTTTTGTGCAAATAAATAACGCCCCTCCGCATTTAAGTTAAGGGCGTTTTAAACATACGTTTTAAGGATTAATTCTTGGCGTTGCTCCTGGATTTTCATCCCTAGGGTTTCTTGTTCTTTGGCCTCCCGTTCCTGCCTTTGCCGTTCTTCCTCGACCTCTCGCGTCTTAGCTTCTTCGGCGTCTAGTTCCGCCTGCCTTCGCTCACGCTCAGCTTCGGCCTCTGCTTCTTGCCTTTGATTTTCTAGGTTCCTAGTCTCTTGTTGCGCTTTGATATAACTTCTGGCGCTAACGGACGTTTGCTCATAGGCCGGAAAATCTACCACGGAGACATCGTACATTTTGTCGAACTTGAAAATCGTGCGAGTTCTAGTTTTGGAGTCGTAGGCATCATTAGCGACCGTAAAAGCAAAGGACATCTTATCCAAATGTCCTGTTCTCACCAATTCATGAATATCGCTCGCCTGGGTAGTATTCGCCATGCGGGCGGTGACCTCCAAGCCTCGACTATTCACCTTTAAATCTAGTGTCCCCGCTTTCGTACTGGCCAAGGGGGGCACGTGTTCAGAATGGTTGTATTTCAAAACCACATTGGAAAGGTCCACGCCGTTTAGCGCATGGCGGTGAATTTGCTCGTAATACTGTGTTCCATCAAAGTCTTGGAAGATCGGGGTCGGTGTGTCGAATGCTATGGCTCTACCCTCAAGTACTTTAAGGTGGGACTGGCCTTCTTCGGCATCCAACAGACTAGCCTGTAGTTGAACGGCCCGATATTCCACTCTCCCTTTCTGGAATCGTTTGTCAGTATCGGTTGCCTTGCCGCCGATGTCCTCTCCATCATCACGGTCAGTTTTGGATTCCTCATTCTTTTTATTAGACATCTATGCTTCACCCCTTTCTATGCTTTAAACCTAGCCACGTATCTGGACTGGGTTCACGTGGCTGGTTGAGTCGTTCTATACTCAAGCTCTCAATACGCCTCCCAATCAATTTCTTATCGCTTACATTTTAAGGGCATCTAATCAACCACTAGCTATCATGAATATTTGGCAACGTATATGTGCATTTTAAGTACAGATTACAATTAGGAGGAATACCACATATGAATCTACGAAAATCAATGGCTGTCATCCCTTGTCTATGTCTTCTGCTCTTAGTAGGGTGTAGTAAGCAACAACCCACTCCATCCGTACTTTCTACCCCACCCACTACTCAAACACCGCCCGCTACAAATCCGCCTGCAAGCACAGCACCCACGACAACCCAGGTAGGCGGTGCAGCTCTATATACAACAAATTGTGTGGGATGTCACGGCCTTACCGGAGCTGGCGGAAGCGCCGGGCCTGCTATAAATACGGATGAGTGGAAGAATAATTCTTCGAAGGTTCAAGCTATCATTACAAAGGGCAAAGGCACTATGCCTGCTTATTCTGGAAAACTCACTGACGCCCAGATAAAAGATATTGGTGATTATGTTGCATCGTTGAAAAAATAAGCGCTTTTAACAAAGCACAATGAGAGATCTTGTTCTCTCATTGTGCTTTGTAAGCTTTCGAGCGCCATTATTCTCATTACGTTTGTTGAATATCGCTATTCTCGTTATCCGATTTGTTTGTCGCATTACTGCTTTTTGACATTGACATCTGATAGTCGTTTTTAATACTCACGTCCACAAAGTTCAGGCTCTCCACGCGTCGTTCTCCGCCTTCTATGGCTCCCAACCCGAATAATTCACGCATTTCATTGATCGTCAACGCGCCCGTTGGGGCTAAGTATTGCACTATGGCGACCTTAGTCTTGTCCGAGGTATATTGGAGTTTGCTGGAGGTGAATAGAATCTTGTTTCCGTAGCCGCGTTCGCGGTCGGTAAAAAGCTTAAACGTGAACGCTTCCCCAAACTGCTTAAGGAGAGGACTGATGATGCTTGTGTAGAAAGCCGATAGTTCATCCTCGTTATAGGTACTAAACACGATCTTCTCACTAATATTGAAGTAACCGAAGACTTGTTTTTGGATCGTTTCCATCTGGGCAGCATCGAGCAGAATGGCCTTATTTTCAAAGGGCTTAAATTCCCCCGTCTCGCTATCGGTAACAATAATCCCTGAGTTATTTTGTATATCAAAAAACTTTCCCATGATGGCGTCCGCTTTTTTCTTAACGTCGGATAGCTTTAATACACCCGAAAAATGGAGGCTTCCTCGTAAATTAGCCGGAGCGTTTGCAACCGCATTGATGATGCCGTTGTGGACTGTGTTACAGAGTTGCAAGAGTGGGTACAGGGCCGTGTCGTTATAACTTCCCATCAGGTCGTTCTCAAAGTAATCTCGTTTAATATGAATGATCTGCTCAAAGGGCGCGATCACTTGCTGACCGCCTCGGAAGT
>Ga0209123_1001431_pt1 | contig 23709 bp, 23 predicted proteins | sample BarGraIncu00431A_FD_184500 | JGI IMG/M metagenome (GOLD analysis project Ga0209123, IMG submission 184500) | Arctic peat soil microbial communities from Barrow, Alaska, USA - Barrow Graham LP Incubations 004-31A (SPAdes) (version 2) | ecosystem: Environmental > Terrestrial > Soil > Wetlands >...
CGGCTTACCAAAACAGAATCAATAATTTGCCTTGGATGTCGCCGGAAACAAAGTTAAGCGCCATCGAAAAACTACATAAAGCAACGATAAAAATTGGTTATCCGGACAAATGGAAAGACTATTCGGCCTTGACTTTAAAGAGCCCTGAAGAAGGAGGAACGTATTTTGATAATTCAAAAAATCTTATTCATTGGAAATTTCAAGAAGATTTAGACAAACTTAATAAACCCGTTGATAAAACAGAATGGCACATGTCACCACAAACGGTAAATGCCTATTATAATCCTTCTTATAATGAAATTGTATTTCCGGCAGCTATTTTGCAACCGCCTTTTTACAATTATCAAGCTGATGAAGCGGTAAATTATGGAGGAATTGGAGCCGTAATTGGTCACGAGATTTCTCACGGATTTGATGATTCCGGATCACGTTATAATGCCGACGGAAACCTCGTTGACTGGTGGACGGCAGATGATTTGAAACAATTTACGGCTTTAACAGGCGCACTTGCAGATCAATACAGTGCTTTGGAACCACTGCCTGGAGTTCATGTTGACGGGAAATTTACGTTGGGAGAAAACATAGGCGATTTAGGAGGGACAAATGCCGCTTATGATGGATTGCAGCTTTATTTAAAAGAGAATGGAAACCCGGGATTAATTGACGGTTACACGCCAGAACAGCGTTTCTTCATTTCTTGGGCAACAGTTTGGCGTACTAAAACGCGGGACGAAGCCATAAAAAACAGTATAAAAACGGATCCACATTCACCAGGAATGTACCGCGCTTATGTACCATTGCAAAATCTGGATACTTTTTATGAAGCTTTCAACCTCAAGCCAGGCGACGGGATGTATATTGCTCCTGAAAAAAGAGTGAAAATCTGGTAATAAAAATTTGTTATAATAGAAATTCCCAAGTGTGAGCTTGGGAATTTTTTTATTTTTAGAGGATTTATAATAGTTTACATCCTCGCTTTCCGCATCGAATAATTGACCATATACAAGCCGCCCAAAGTAATTCCGCCTCCTATGGCAATAGCCATTGTGAGAGGTTCCCCAAAAATCATTGCACCCAAAAGAACGGCTACAATAGGATTGACGTAAGCATAAATACTGTTTATTTCCGGAGGGAGTCTTTGTAGCATATAGATATAAGCAATAAAGGATAAAACGGAACCAACTGTCACCAAATAGGCGATTGCCCACCAAGAATTTGCAGGGATTGAACTTATGTTTACCCCTGTTCCTGTTGCGCCAGTGATGGCAAAAAGGACGGTGCTTGAAATCACCATTTGTAATCCGAGACTAAAATAAGGATTGAAAGTGGCGGCCTTTTTTTTGGTGTATAAACTCCCAAAAGCCCAACTTATCGTGGCCATTATCGAAAGCAAAATACCAAATCTAAAATCGGGTTGTATGAAATCGCTTAGATGATCGTAGAAAATAACACAGACACCACCAAAACTTATAATTAAGCCAAAAACGGCCAATCGCGCTAATTTTTCGCCTCTAAAAACGGTGATTATCACGATCCATAATGGGAATACCGCATTGATAATGGCGCCCAAACCGCTACTGATGTATTTCACGCCCCAGGTGCTCAGTCCATTACTTAATGCAAAATTAAGGATGCTTAAAATGATGATCGTTTTCCATTGTTTTCCTTTCGGCCAAGGCGCTTTTTTGAACAAGAAGTAGCCAACATAAAGGGATCCTCCAATAAATTGTCTGATGCCGGCAAGTTGCAAAGCAGGCATATATCGCACCCCTTCTTTTGAGGCAATCCAGGTAGTTCCCCAAAAAAAACAGACCCAGCACAAGGCGATTATTGGTAAACCAATAGCGTTTACTTTAGATGATACGGCATTTTGTATTTTGGCTTTCACTTTATAAATTTGGTTTGGCAAAAGTATAATTTAAAATGGTCTTTATTTTACCATTCAAAATTGTTTTTCCAACAGAAAGGTTTTCGTGATTAAATTTTGGCAAAGCCAAATTTAAATCGGCAGCTTTTTGGGTGTAATATTCCTCACGATTTGGATGAAAAGGAGCAACCGCATTGAAGGTTTCGTTCCACACTTCGACAGGCTCAGTGTGACAAATAATTTTTAGAATAATACCAATGCAATCTTCTTGATGAATGAGATTTATGGGCGCTTCCGGATTTTCCAAATTCTCACAACCTGCCAAAAAATTTACAGGATGACGGTCTTCACCAATCAATCCACCAAAGCGAAGAATGGTATTTTTAAAATTGGAATTGCTTTTTAAAAGTTGTTCTGCCAGTAGTAATTGTTTACCGCTTTCGGTTTCTGGATTTGTCCCGAAAGCTATCGGGATTGTTTCTTCTGTCACACTGAGCGCAGTCGAAGTGTCGTTGCCATAAACCGAAATCGAACTGATAAAAAGCACGTTTTCGATGGAGGATTTTTCAATAAACGGAATCAGGGTTTCGATTTTCCCAACGAATGTCATCCTGAGCGCAGTCGAAGGGTCTTTCGAATTTCCTCTTAATTTTGGAGGAATATCTATAATCAAGATTTTGGAATTTTCTAAAAAACCTTCAATATTTCCTGAAACATTTTTGCTTTCAAGCGAAATTAGAAATGGTTGAATTTTCAGGTTTTCTAAAACCGAAAGTTTCATTGGAGAAGTTGTAGAACCATTTACTAAAAACCCGTTTTGCAGCAAGGCTTTCGCCAATGGCAAACCCAACCAGCCACAACCAAGAATACTAATTTGCGTCATTATGAAAAAATAGAGTTCTTAAAAGTAGTTTCTAATAAGTTTGAATAAGTACATCAGTTGGAATATTTAATTGGTCATGCAATTGACGAATCATTTCAAGTGATAACTTTCTCTTTTTATTTAATATTTCGCTCGCACGACTTTTTAAACCAACAATATTGGCCAAATCAGTTTGATTGTAACCCATTTGTTCCATTCTGAATTTAATTGCTTCAATAGGGTCAGGTAATCCAATAGGGAAATGGTCAATCTCGTATTGGTCAATCAAAATCCCAAGCACTTCAAGTTCATCGCCTTCAGGCGAACCTTTTTTTGCATCAAAAATTGTTTCAAGTCTTTCGAGAGCTTGATTGTAATCTTGATCTGTTTTTATCGGTTTAATTTCCATAGCAATTAAATTTCGTTTGCGTTAATCTTATCCTATTCTGCGTGTGTTCCAATAAATCGAATCCAAACCATTTGGTAATCATAATTTATCTTTACAATCAATCTGTAATTGTTTCCTTTGATATTAAAAACAATTCTGTTATCATTTAAAATACTTGCGCTGGGATATTCCTTTTTAATTTGATTTGGATTTTTCCATTCAGCCTTATTTGCTTCTTGAAACCAAGATTTTAATTGTTGTTCACAACCAGAATGGGCTTCCCAAAAATCTCGCACTATTTTTTTCGCAATTACTCTCAACGTTTACTATTTTGACAAAGATAACAAAAAGTTCCCAATACGGGAAATATAATATAAATTTATTGATTAAGTGCAGCTTTTGGCTAAACGGAAATACGAATATTTCACTAAATTTATATTGGTATATAGGAATGGGCGCGAAGGAGGGAGACTTCGCCAGCGGGTAAATAGCGTAGATAAAAGGTCAATACTGGTTTAATTGTTCGTGATTAGCACGCAACAAAATCTCAGCTGTTAGGCAGTAGTATTTATTGTTGAATTAAATCTATTGCCTTTTCAATATATAAGTTTGGATTATAATTAATTGCACTTTCTTTAACTTGATAATCAATTTTTAATCCATTTCTCTGAACACCTTCGTCATTTGGATAAAAAGCACCACTTACTGTAAAATCTGCTGTTGATTTATCTACTAATATAATACGGTTTACGTTCAGTATTGCTCCAGCAGTTTGTTCTCCTATTGTTATACAATTTGGTGATTGTTGAATGGCCATTCCTATCCATTCTGCTTTACTTTGAGTTGATCTGTCAACCAATAATATTATCTTGCCCTTATAATAATTAGTATTGTCACTTCCTGCTGAAAATGGATTTTTTATAATACGTAATGCTGCTTTACTATCGTATTCTCCAAATCCTGGACATAAAGAAATAAGTGTTTTTATAAATACTTTTTTGGTTGGATACAAATAATAAGCTATATCCGATGCTGAAATATTGCGTGGATAATTACGTAAATCTATAACAATACCTTTGGTGTTTTCAAATGATTTAAAAGCATTTCCAAGTTCAGATTTATTTATTACACCAACATTTATGTAACCTATATCATTGCTTAATTGTTGCCATTTTTCTCTTTTGGGACTTTCAAGATTTGTTGGAACGCTTTTATACTCGGATAGTTTGTATAACTTTATATACTTATCGTGTAATGTGCCATCTTTCTTTCTTAATCCAATTTGTATCGAATCAGTATTCTTGGACAATAAAATATAAAAATTTTCAGTTCTGTATTTTAAATGATTTTCATTTGATGAACTTATTATATTGGAGAACTTATCCAAATAATAGTTTTTAAGGCTTTTTCCTTCTACAGAATAAATTATATCTCCTAGGTTTATATTGTCTTTTTTTGCTAAATCAGTATTAAATAATTGAGTAACAACTAAAGAATCATTTACTATTTTACCTTTGAAAACAGGAAATTTTGTAAACGTATTAGAGGTTGTATTTATTGATGAGTAGTCAGAATGTGAATCATTCAGTTTTGAAATAAGTTTATATTTAGCAAGCTCAAACTTAATTTCATCATTATCAATAAACTCTGGAATTAATTCCGTTAGTATTTTTGACCAAGGCATATCGGTTAAATAAATATTAACATTCCAATACCGCATCGTGTTCCAAAATGAAGCTAAAAACAATATTCGATTTGATTTGATATTTGAATCAAAATTTGAATATCCTTTTTCATTTCTAAATTCAACCATACTCGATAATGAATTTATGGATGCATAATGATCATAAAAGGCGACATTATTTTTAACTTTATTAATTTGCTCCAAAAGTTCTTGACTAAAGTTTGAATTCTCAATCCAATTAAAATCTGAATTTTTGGTAAAAAGATTTTTTGTGTTTAGAAAATCTGGATTGTTTTTGTATTTAGACTTTTCTGAATCAAATTTTTTAATCCAATTTACAAATTCTGCATTCAATTGTTCTTGATTAGAAATTGAAACTAAACGATTGAACTCATTTATAAACTCTTCATTTATATCAAATTTGCCTTTACTCACTTCGGGATGTTGATACTTTAACAAACCCCAAATATTGATTAAACTTTCAATTTTCTGAACTTCTGTTACCGTTGTTTGAGAATAAGTAATTTGAGAAAATATAATTGCAATTAGTAAAAAAATGTTTTTCATTAAATTTTCGTTTTTTGGGTAATATTTCTGCCAACACTTTTATACCAGCCATAAAACAGCTCCAATCCATCCAGTTTCGGCTGGCTTTTTGTCCTAAAAGGCTCTAGTTTTTTAGCTAATATAGGTATTAATTTGCTATTGAAATTGTTTCATTTGTAATTGGGGTTGTATTATTTTTTATAACCAATTTGTTTACGCTCTTTTTGAACTACTTCCTTATCCTCTTTTTTGATGAGGTAATTCAACGCTTCATAAATATCACTAAATTTTTTATCGTATTTGGTTTCTATTTCCAATAACTTTTCATTGAATTCTTTGTGTTGCAAAGCATATTTTCTAATGATGATAAACGTTCGCATTATGGCGATATTCACGTTTATCGCCACATCCGAATTTAAAATCCCGCTTAGCATTGCCACTCCTTGTTCGGTAAAAGCAAAAGGCAAATATTTGCTGTATTTTCCACGACCAACATTCTCTAAGGTCACAATTTGTGACCTTAGAGAATTATATTCATCATCTGATAACTGAAACATAAAATCGACAGGAAATCTCTTGATGTTTCTTTTGACGGCTTGATTTAGAACTTTAGTTTCCACTTCATAAAGCATTGCCAAATCAAAGTCCAGTATGACTTTTTGACCTCGAATGTCATATATTTTAGATTGTAATGTAGTTACTTGCATATAAATTATGGATGTTTATGCGGTCACAATTTGTGACTGCATATTATAGATTTTTCAAACTGTCTTTAACAATCGTCAGACTATCCTTTTTGACAGCATATCGAATTCTGGTATTCAAAGGTTTTTGTTCAACTATTTTAGCAATTGGTTTTATTTTTTCTTTTATCACGACGGCATCATTCAGCACAAAAGGTGTTGGCATCATCCAATGGGCTCTTTTTGTCATTGAAAACAAAGGATTATTCATCAAGTCGAAAGAGCTTTCCATCAAATCCATATCCAAAACACTTAAAGCTTTGATATTAAATTCCATTTCCAGCGGAAGTTGATCCACCACATAATAGCTCAAAATTTTCTTGCCGTTTCGTTCGTATTTGGAGCCTTTTTGACCCAAAACCGATAAGCCGTTTGCTTTGAAATTTTGAATATCTAAATCTTCATTGGCAAAAATATCGTATCGATTGACTTTTCTGTTGGGCGTAATTCGTATTTTTAAATAGCGATTATTTCCAACGACGCTGTCTTTCAGGAATTCGACCGTCGGTTTCGCAATGTCTTTCATTGGCGCATCAGCCATAAAACTAAATCCAGATTTATATTTGCTTGGCAAAGGAAGTGAATTTAATTCTTTGGCTTCTTTCGGATTTTGCCCCAAATATGCTTTTGTCCATTCGTCAAGATTGGTGTCGTAAGTTGTCCACGCCGCTTTGTTTTTATCCGCATCAAGAATATACAATACGCTGTTGGATTTGGCTTTGCCCAACTCATAACCCGAATTATAATGCGCTTTTGCGAAAAAACTGATTGCAATTAAAAACAGCAATAATGACCAAGTTCCTTTTTTGGTAAACGAACCAAAAACAGGCAACAATAATCCAAAAGCCAATGCAGTAAGAAGGGCACTTCCAAACAACATTTTTAATCCCAAACCTATTGGGAACATTTGAATAAATGGCGCTGTAATTAACAAAGTTGGAATGCTCAAAAGGAGGTTCAGTTTCCAATTCGATTTTTGGGTAAGGATGAATGAAGTCAACATTAGTAATCCCGCAAAAACTGGAATTATCAAAAATCCTGCGCCTTTTAGTTTCAATGCGATTGCCAAATTGATGATGATCCAAATAAATAACGGAGCAATATAATGGTTCATCGTCACTTTTTTGGTAGAGAAAATTTGGTAAAAAGCAAAACAAATTGCCAAGCTCAACAATACGAAAGCCGCAATGTAATCGTGGCCGTTATACGTAAATCCGTTGAGTAAATCATTGTATTGAGGATATACTTTTAGCAAAGCTTTCCATACAAAAAAGCTAATTAATCCCGAAAAGATTACGGAGCCTAAAAATGGAATAAATCCCTTTGCAATTTCTTGGAACGTTAAAATTCGTTTCGCAATTCCCACGAATAGTATAATCAGAAAAAGGGCAAATGCTATAATTACCATTGGTAAAACCCAGCCAAAAGGATAGTTTACCAAGGTAAACGGAATCGTAAAATAGACATCGTCATTTTTGGCCTCGGTGGTTTTCAAATCGGCATTCGAAAAATAATTCAGCAACGGCATCAAATACGTTCCTTGGTGCGCCAGCGTGTTGGTGTTCAAATGATTAATGTTGTCTTGAGCCGTGTGATAATTGTAATGCCCATCTATAAAGGCAAAATTATAACCCTGAATATTACCATTTTTTCTAAAAACCGTTAAATCGGTATCATTGGGGAGCATTTTATAAATGCTGTACATCAGGGAATTGGTCACAGGATATTTTGGATTTGCCGCCACAAAATCTTTTATTAATCCGGCATTTCCGTTATTGGTTTCCATCAACATATAACTTGGACCCGAAGAACCGCGGGCTTCGAAATTCAGCACTAAACCCACTTCTTTTGCCCAATGATGTTCTGTCACAAAAAGAGCGGCACCGTTTAAACCTAATTCTTCCCCGTCAGAAAATAGAATAATGATGTCGTTTTTGTGCGGTTTTTTATTGTACACGAAAGCACGGACACTTTCGAGAATTGTTGCCACGCCTGAACCCGCATCACTCGCGCCATGAGAAGCCGAATGCGGCGCGCTGTCATAATGAGAAAGCAGCAGCAAGGCTTTTTCGCTGTCAGTCCCTTTTATTCGAGCCAAGATATTCTTGCATTTTGTCAAGGTTCCCCAGTCCGAAAAAGAAAAACCTTCCTGAACAGAAGTTTCCAAACCCATTTTTTGCAGTTCTTTCACCAGATAATTGGCAACAACATCGTGATTTTCGGAACCAACGAAATGGGGCTCTTTAGAAATATTTTTGACTTGTTCCAAAGCTCTTTGGGTCGAAAACTCCGAAAGCGGAACTTCATTATCGGATGTCCATTGCGGCATCATCGTGACGAATAGCAGCCCAAGGATTACAAGGATAAATAGCACGGATAAAACGGAGGAATAATTTTTTTTCATCATAGTAGGTTTCTAGGTTTGGGGTCTATATTTCTTTTTTGACAAGCATATAATAATCATCTTCCAGAACACGATATCCTTGGTCGTAAACAAAATAGTAGGTGTTTCCGGTTTTGGTTTCTAAAATATTGGTAAAAAACTCAAAATCAAAACCCTTGCTCAACAGTTTTGCCCTTGTGGTTTTGCCTTTTCCATCGATATTCAAGGCCGAAAGAATGCGGTAATTCTTGCGCAATTTGTTATTTACGTTGCGCATAAAATTAGTGCTGTCTTTGTTTATTTTGTTATTGTAGGCATTGCGACAGCCGTCGCTGCAAAACTTTTTGTCTTCGCGACCTACAATTTTGTCTCCACATTCTAGGCAGGTTTTGTCCATAGTTTTGTGTTTTTTGTAAATGGTTGTCTCAAATAATTTATCAGTAAATTTCTATAAACCAACCAAATGTAATAATTAATTTCCATTTACAAACGGTTACAAACAACTACAACCGAAAGTAAGTAGTTGTCAACCGAATAACTTTCTAGAGTCGTCGCATCTTTGCCCTGTTGATTTGAACGAACAATTCAACAAAACATATACTAACAATTTAAATTTTACACGCCATGAATGCAATGAAAAACAAAGTACAGTTAATTGGAAACGTAGGAAACGATCCCGAAATCAAAACTTTTGACGGAGGACGAAAATTAGCCAATCTGACCATCGCCACAAACGATAGTTACAAAAACGACAAAGGAGAAAAAGTGGAACAAACCGAATGGCACAAAGTCGTTGCCTGGGGAAAAACCGCCGAAATCATCGAAAAATATGTAACCAAAGGCAAAGAAATTGCTATTGAAGGAAAATTAACCCACAGAAGTTACGACGATAAAAATGGAGAAAAACGCTATATTACAGAAGTAGTCGTGAATGAAGTATTGCTTTTAGGAAAATAGTTTCCAGTGATCAGTCGCAGTTTGCAGTCCTAATTTTGTCTGTAAACTGCGATTTTCATTTTTTTATACGCTGCGAAGACTAATCACTGTAAACTGACCACTGCAAATTATGCATTCAACAATTCCTGAAAGCAATCCACAAAATCTAAAAGCGTTCTCACTATTGCAGTCTTTTTAAAACATCAGTCATTTTTTCGCAAATACTAAAGTTTTCGTGTTCTACTTTATAGTCAATTTTTTCATGTGCCCAAGTGGTGTGGAACGGAATATGAACGGCGTGTCCGCCAATAGCCAAAACCGGTAAAACATCCGATTTCAGGGAGTTTCCAATCATAAAAAATTCCTGAGGTTGTATCTCCAAGCGTTTTATCAAATCGGAATAATCTTTTTCCTGTTTATCTGACATTACCTCGATATGGTGAAAATAATGTCCCAAACCGGAATCGTGCAGTTTTCTGCGTTGGTCTAACAAATCGCCTTTGGTGGCGACAACCAATTTGTATTTTCCGTGCAAGGCCTCTAATGTTTCTTCGACACCGTCCAATAAAACAATTGGTTTTTCGAGTAATTCTTTCCCGTATTCGATGATTTTCTCGATGATTTCTACAGGAATGGTATTGTTCGAAATGTTCATCGCCGCCTCAATCATCGAAAGAATGTAGGCTTTGATGCCGTAACCGTAGATTTTCAAATTGTCGATTTCGACCTTGAAAAGTTCCTGCGAAATCCCTTGATGCGACAAATAATCTTCCATCAAACCACAGAATTTTTGTTCCGTTTCCTGAAAATAAGGCTCATTTATAAATAGGGTGTCGTCAGCGTCGAAGGCGATTACTTTTAGGTTCATTTTTATTTTTTTTACCGCAAATTCGCAAATTTTAATTCAATATAAAAAAGAATAATTCGCAAATTTGTGGTTGAATTTAATTTATAGTCTCCCCATTCGCAACACCATCCGCATCCGGATTTACGAAAACCAATTTTCCTTCGGCGTTATTGGTCATCAAAATCATTCCTTGACTTTCCACGCCACGAAGGTTTCTAGGAGCCAAATTAACCAAAACGGTCACTCGTTTTCCGATGATTTCTTCTGGCGAAAAACTCTCGGCAATTCCCGAAACAATCGTGCGAACGTCAATTCCGGTGTCGATTTTCAAAATCAAAAGCTTGTTGGCTTTCGGCATTTTTTCGGCTTCCAGAATCGTGCCGACGCGCAAATCCATTTTGGCAAAGTCATCATATTGAATGGTTTCTTTCTGGGGTTCCGTCATTGCGAGGGACGAAGCAATGGCTGAATTATTAGCGGTTTTTGTTGCTTCCAATTTGTCGATTTGTTTTTGTATTTCCTCGTCTTCAATTTTGGCAAAAAGCAACTCTGCTTCGCCAATTTGGTGCCCGGCAGCAATTAAATCGGATGTTTCTGAAACTAATTTCCAGGTAAGATGAGATTCCTCCTTCGTCGGAATGACAAGAATACGAGATAATTTTGCAGCGGTAAACGGCAAAAACGGTTCACACAAAATTCGCAATGCAGCGGCAATTTGTAAAGCCACATACATTTGCGTTTGCACACGTTCCGGATCTGTTTTTATCACTTTCCAAGGCTCTTCGTCGGCCAGATATTTATTTCCCAATCGGGCAACATTCATCAATTCGCCCAAAGCTTCCCTAAATCTGTATCGTTCCAAAGAACTCGAAATCACGGCTGGATACGCTTTCAATTCGGTCAAAGTCGCTTCGTCCACTTCCGAAAGTTCGTTCGGACTTGGAACAATTCCCTCATAATATTTATTGGTCAACACCACAACGCGATTAATGAAATTGCCAAAAATAGCAACTAATTCATTGTTGTTTCTCGCCTGAAAATCCTTCCAGGTAAAATCATTATCCTTGGTTTCTGGCGCATTCGAGGTCAAGGCATAACGCAAAACATCCTGCTGGTTTGGGAAATCTTCCAAATATTCGTGCAACCAAACCGCCCAGTTTTTAGACGTTGAAAGTTTATTTCCTTCCAAATTCAAAAACTCATTTGCAGGCACATTGTCGGGTAAAATATAACTTCCTTCGGCTTTCAACATCACAGGAAAAATAATGCAATGGAAAACGATATTGTCTTTCCCGATGAAATGAACCAGTTTCGTGTCCTGATCTTTCCAGTAGGGTTCCCAATCTTTTCCTTCACGCAAAGCCCATTCTTTCGTAGAAGAAATGTAGCCAATCGGCGCATCAAACCAAACGTATAATTTTTTTCCTTCGGCACCTTCAACCGGAACGTCAATTCCCCAATCCAAGTCACGAGTTACCGCACGAGGTTCCAGTCCGCCATCAATCCAAGATTTTACTTGTCCGTAAACATTGGGTTTCCAGTCACTTTTATGTCCAACGAGAATCCATTCTTTCAAGAAATCTTCATAACGATCCAAAGGCAAAAACCAGTGTTTTGTCGATTTCAAAATAGGGGTTTCTCCCGTAATTGTCGATTTCGGATTGATTAAATCCGTAGCATTTAGTGACGAACCACATTTTTCGCATTGATCGCCATAAGCTTCTTCGTTGCCACATTTTGGGCAAGTTCCCACAACAAAACGGTCGGCTAAAAATTGGTCCGCTTTGGCATCATACAATTGCTCGGTTACTTCCTCGATAAAATCACCTTTATCATACAGCGTTCTAAAAAATTCCGAAGCCGTGTCGTGATGAATTTTTGCCGAAGTTCTGGAATAATTATCAAACGAAATTCCAAAATCCGAGAATGATTTCCGGATAATTCCATCATATTTATCAATTATTTCCTGAGGCGTAACCCCTTCTTTTTTGGCTTTCATCGAAATCGCCACGCCGTGTTCGTCGCTTCCGCAAACAAACAAAACGTCTCTTCCTTGCAATCGTAAATAACGAGAATAAATATCCGAAGGTACGTAAACGCCCGCCAAATGCCCAATATGAATGGGTCCGTTTGTATAAGGCAATGCCGCCGTAATGGTATATCTTTTTGGATTCTGTAACATAATTCAGTTTAATTTGCTGCAAAAATAAGATATTTTATGGTAGGGACAAGTCGCGACTTGTCCGTACTTGTGTGAAAAAATTCGTTTTGTGATTTTTATTTGGAGCTATTTCCCGCTATCCGTTGCAATCTTTTGTGCCGAACCCCGGCACAAAAGGATTTTCACTACTATCGGGGCTAGGGGGATTTGGGGTTTTGATAATATTTTTCATATTCATTTAATATTTTTTTGTCATTTTGCCAACGGATTAAAATCCGTTGCTACAATAAAAATCGTTCCTATGGAACTTTTACGCACTTATAAGAGCCTTAGTCTCGGCACATATTGTAGGGATGGATTTTAATCCGTTCTAAATTATATATTAAAAATGGAAGTATTATCTTTGATAACCATAATTCTAGAAGATTATCAATTATGCCAAAAGGACCTGAAAAAAATACCAAAAACAAGGCTTTGCATACCAAATTGCTCAATCGGAAAAAGGCTAAATTGCAAGAAGAGAAAAAAGAAAAAGCAGCACGGTTGAAAGCTTTGGTGGCAAAAATGAATCAGCAAAAGAATTCTAACGAATCTAATCCCAAATAAATCATTTTGTATTTCATTTCTGTTTTTATTTAACGGAAATTTGCCGAGAATTAAAACCTAAAACTTTATGGAATTCGGTAGAATAATAGTTTCGGAAACAGCCTTTAACAGTGAAAATGGTCAAGACGTGATTCATTCCAATATTTCGGTAATCAACCTAATGCGTGAGGAAGGCGTGAACGATGATTTGATTCACGAAGATGCACTAATGAGTTATTATTTAGATTATTACGTGTCGCAATATGCCGAAGGAAATTTTGCCCAATTTGTTTATAATTCGAGTTGGGACAAAGAATTGAACGAATTGATTGAAGAAGGTTTGGCGTTGCTTGGAGCCGAAAAACATTTGGAATTATTTCAACAACAATCCAAAAAAGTAAAACTAATGAGCAGCGTGAAGCTCAATAAATTCCTCAAAGGAAAACTAGAAGGCGTAAATCCAACTAGAGATTTGCTCAACAATGATACTTTTTTTGAATTAGAAGAAAATCTGGTTGCTTTGAATGCTAATTTTCTTAAAACCCACCCCGATTTCGAAGTGCTTTCCGTAGACGATATGTTTGCAACTTTAGAAGAATTTGTGGGTCACGAGATTAAAAGAGAATAAGTTTTTTAAACACATAGAAACATAGTTGTTGTTGTTGTTTTATAAAGGCATTTCATTTTTTTTTAGAATGCATGGCTATGTGAAAACCAAGAATTGGTCTATCTAAATCTTTTTTCTATGAATCTATGTGTTTAAATTTTTTTTAGGGATTAAGTGTTAATCTTTGAAATTGTGGTGGAAAAAGATTTATATTCCATAGCCGCTAGGATTCCTTTTTTTCATTGAAACTTTTGTCCCATTTCTACCAAACATTTCCTTAAATTTGCTTCCTTATATTGAAAACAAACAAGGAGTTTAAAAAATCAGGATATGTTACAAATCGCATTTATTAGAGAGAATCAGGAAAAAGTAATCAAGGCTTTGGCAAAAAGAAATATGGATGCCACAAGCGTTGTTGAAGAAATCGTGCAACTGGATGAAGAACGTCGCGCCACCCAAGTGGAGTTGGACGGTGTTTTATCGGAATCTAATAAATTGTCCAAAGACATTGGCGAATTGATGAAAAAAGGCGAAAAATCAAAAGCCGCCATTCTAAAAGAAAAAACGGTTCTGTTGAAAGAAAAAAGCAAACAATTGGTCGAGATTGCCGATGCTTTGGCGACTGAACTGACGCAAAGACTATACACTTTACCCAATCTTCCCGCCGACATTGTTCCCGAAGGAAAAACTCCAGAGGAAAACCTTAACGTTTTTCAGGAAGGCGATATTCCCGTTTTGCATGAAGGCGCACAACCGCACTGGGATTTGGTAAAAAAATACGACATCATCGATTTCGAGTTAGGGAACAAAATTACTGGCGCAGGATTTCCTGTTTACAAAGGAAAAGGAGCCAAATTACAACGCGCATTAATCAATTATTTCCTAGACAAAAATACGGCTGCAGGTTACAATGAAGTTCAGGTGCCACACTTGGTCAACGAAGCTTCGGCTTATGGAACGGGACAATTGCCGGACAAAGAAGGCCAAATGTACCACGACGCCACAGATAATTTATATTTGATTCCAACGGCAGAAGTTCCGGTAACGAATTTGTTTCGTGACGTGATTTTGAACGAAAACGAATTGCCAATTTTAACAACTGCTTACACGCCTTGTTTCCGTCGTGAAGCCGGTTCTTATGGTGCTCACGTTCGTGGATTAAACCGTTTGCACCAATTTGACAAAGTAGAAATCGTGCGAGTGGAACATCCTGACAAATCCTACGAAGCTTTGGAAGGAATGGTCGAACACGTAAAAAGTATTCTTCAAGAATTGAAATTACCGTACAGAATATTGCGTCTTTGTGGTGGAGATATGGGATTCACATCGGCTTTGACGTATGATTTCGAAGTGTATTCTACGGCGCAAGAACGTTGGTTAGAAATCAGTTCCGTTTCTAATTTTGAGACTTTTCAAGCCAATCGTTTGAAATTGCGTTTCAAAGACAAAGACGGAAAAAACCAATTGGCACACACCCTAAACGGAAGTTCATTGGCTTTGCCAAGAGTTCTGGCAGGAATTTTAGAAAATTACCAAACGCCGGAAGGTATTGTAATTCCTGAGGTTTTGCGAAGCTTTTGTGGGTTTGATATAATAGATTAGTTAGTGTTCAGTTCGCAGTCGCAGTTTTCAGTATTTACTATAAAATAACAACTTATGAAACTTAAAATCACGTTATTATTATTTCTAAATTTTTTAATTTTTGGATGCGGAAAGTCGCAAAAAAAGGATGATATTGTCAATTACGAATTGAAATTAAATTCTCCAACAAAAAATGATGAGGCAGCAAAATATTATAACGATGGTTATGCGGAATTTCATAAAGAGAATTATGAAGATGCAATCAAAAATTATAAAAAAGCCATACAACTTGATTCTAGTTATACTGATGCAATTGATAATTGTGCATTGTCATATCGTAAGTTAAACAAATTAGACAGTGCTGAATATTATTACAAACTATCATTGAAAAAATTACCAACAAATGAACTTGCAATGAGTAATCTAGGTTTGGTTTATATGTTTAAAAATGATTTTAAAACCGCAAAGTCAACGTTTAGAAAATTATTAAAAAGTAACCCTAATAATGGTGATGGATTATACAGTTTGTCAGAAGTTTATTTGAGAGAAAATAAAAATGATTCCGCCATAATTTATAGTTCAAAAGCATACGAAGTTTGGAAAGATAATAATCCGGAATTTTCAGCGGATGCGTTATATTATACAGGTCTTGCATATCTTCATAAAGGAGATAAAAAGAAAGCAATGGATTATTTTGTTCGTGCAAATAAATTGGGTAAAAATATTCCTCCCGAAATACAAAAACAACTAAACTAAATTAGTTGGCCATTTTTATATGCCCTTAAATGCCTTATATGGTTCGTAAAAATGAAAAAACTCTTTCTATATATCACCCTGTTTTTTTCATTGGCGTGTTTTTCGCAAAATGAGCAATTGGCGCAGTATTATTACGACAAAGGTGATTTCGAGAAAGCCAAAATCAGTTTCGAAGAATTATTAAAAGCAACACCACAAAACTCGCAATATTTCCAACGAACTATCGATTGTTACCAGCAATTACAACAATTTGACGTTGCAGAAAAAGCAATTCGGGAACGATTAGATAAATACAAACAAGCGAATCTTTTGGTGGAGTTGGGGTATAATTTCCAGTTGCAAAAAGACGAGGCTTCCGCCAAAAAGTACTACGACGAGGCAATTGAACGAATCAAGAAAAATCCAAATGAGGTTTATGGAATTGCCAATTTTTTTGAAAAAAAAGTGTTGCTCGAGCAGGCTTTGAAATCCTATCAAACGGCAATAGCAATCCAACCAAATTTTAACTTCAATTATCAAATGGCACTGCTTTATGGTCAACTCGGCAATACCGAAAAGATGATTTCCACATTTCTTGACGAAGCTTTTGCCAATCCGCAAAATTCGATACAAATCCAAAATCAACTAGCTCGTTTTATGATGGATCAAGGCGATGAAAACTTCACCGAAACCTTGCGGAAATCCTTAATTACAAGAGCCCAAAAAAATCAAGATGTTTTCTGGAATCATTATTTGAGTTGGTTTTATGTGCAACAAAAAGAGTTTGGCAAAGCTTTTATCCAAGAAAAAGCCATCTACAAACGCAATCCGGAATCGCTTTCGAACATCGTGAATTTGGGACAACTCGCCATCGAAGAAGACGATCCCGAAGCGGCAAAGGAAATTTTGGGTTTTGTATTGGAAAACACCAAGGATTTGGAACTGCTGATTCAAGCGAATTCCTATTTGGTAAAAATGAAAATCGAAAAGGCGCAGGAAAAAGATTTCGCCGCCATCAACAGCGAATTAGAAGGTTTATTGAAGGAATATGAAATAATTCCTTTTACGCTATCTTTGCAACTGATTCAGGCGCATTTTGTGGCATTCAATTTGCGAAAACCCGAGGAAGGGAAAGCGATTGCCAAGAAAGCGCTCGATTTGCAATTGAATGATTATGAAGTGGCTCAGGCCAAAATGGAGTTGGCGGATATTTTGCTTTACGAAGAAAAATACAATCAGGCCTTGCTTTATTATTCGCAAATTGAAGAAGATTTAAAAAACGATGAGGTGGCGCACGAAGCAAGTTTGAAAGCCGCCAAAACAAGTTATTTTCAAGGGGATTTTGTCTGGGCGTTGAAACAATTCAAGGAATTGAAAGCCGCGACTTCGGAATTGATTGCCAATGACGCAATGGAATATTTTCTTTTAATCAATGAAAATACCGTCGCCGATTCGACACAAACGGTCTTGAAACAGTTTGCCAAAGGCGATTATTTGTTATATCAAAACAGGAATCAAGAAGCAATAACGCAGTTTCAGTCGATTTTGAAAAATTTCAAAGGACAAGAGATTGAAGCAGTAACTTTGTTGCGTTTGGGTAGAATTTATGAAAAACAGGGCGATTATAATTCGGCTTTAAGTCAATATCAGAATATTATCAACCATCATTCGGATGGAATTTATATAGATGAAGCTTTGTATTTTTCGGCAGAAATTGAGAACAATAAATTACACGAACCCGAAAAAGCAAAACCGCTTTACGAGAAAATAATTTTCAATCATCAGGACAGTATTTACTTTGTCGAGGCTCGAAAAAAATACAGGCAATTGCGTGGAGACACGAATTTATGATACAGATGTCAGTGAGACAATGAGTTTTTAACCTAAAACCCAAGACCTAAATGATAATTTACAACGTTACCACAAACATACACGAAAGCGTTCACGAAAAGTGGATGATTTGGATGCAACACAAACATATTCCGGAAGTTTTGGCCACGGGAAAATTCTCTTCGGCACGAATGGTAAGAGTTTTAATCGAGGAAGAAATGGGGGGTACAACGTATTCTGTTCAATACACGACCGACAGCAAAGCAACTTTGGAGAAATATTACCAAGAAGACGCTCCAAAATTGCGTGAGGAAGCACTTAAATTATTTGGAGATAAAATGCTGTCTTTTAGAACGGAATTGGAGTTGATAAGTGAATTCCCGCCATCGAGGGAATGAAAAGAAAAGGGAAACACGAATTAAATTCTGTCTTTCCCACGCAGGTGGGAAACCAAAACGAATTTGATTTAGAACCGGGTTGCAATTGATGAACAAACATTAGTTTTCTAAGAACTGTCTTTCCCACGCAGGTGGGAAACCAAAATAAAAAAAGACTATTTTAAATGTATAAAACACAACATCAATATTACATTTATATTTTGGCAAGTCAAAAAAATGGGAATTTGTATATTGGAGTTACAAATGATTTAGAAAGAAGGGTTCTTGAACATAAACAAAAATTAAATGAAGGGTTTACATCAAAATATAATGTAAATATATTAGTCTATTTTGAATCTTTCCAATACATAAACGATGCTATTTTGAGGGAAAAACGGCTTAAAAAATGGAATCGTCAATGGAAAATCAATTTGATTGAAGAAGAAAACAAAGAGTGGAATGACCTTTCTGAGGATTGGTATAACTAATTAGATTCCCGCCTGCGCGGGAAAGACAAAAGCGGAATGGAAAAAGTAAAAGCCAAAAAACACCTCGGACAACATTTCTTGAAAGATGAAAGCATCGCCAAGGCAATTGCCGACACCCTGAATCTGGAAGGATATGACGATGTTCTTGAAATAGGTCCCGGAATGGGCGTTTTGACCAAGTATTTATTGGAGAAACCAATCAATGTCTATGTTATCGAAATCGATACGGAATCCGTGACGTATCTGGACGAGAATTATCCGAAGTTACACGGCAGAATTATATCAAAGGATTTCTTGAAATACAATATCAACGAAATTTTCGAAGGCAAACAATTTGCCATAATCGGGAATTTCCCATACAATATTTCGACGCAAATTGTATTTAAAGCATTGGAATATCGCAACCAAATACCGGAATTCGCGGGAATGTTCCAGAAAGAAGTTGCCGAACGAATTTGCGAAAAAAAGGGAACCAAAGCCTACGGAATTCTATCGGTTTTAGTGCAAGCTTTTTACGATGCCGAATATTTATTCACGGTAGACGAGCACGTTTTTATTCCGCCGCCAAAAGTAAAATCGGGTGTTTTGCGTTTGCGACGAAAAGAAAATTATAGTTTGCCTTGCGGTGAAAAATTGTTTTTCACGGTCGTGAAAACCGCTTTCCAGCAAAGAAGAAAAACATTGAGGAATAGTTTAAAAACATTAAATTTGTCCGATAGTTTAAGGGAAGATGAAGTTTTTAACCTTCGTCCGGAACAACTTAACGTCGAACAATTTATAGCACTTACCCAAAAAATAGAAGCCGATGGAGTTTAAAATCAGCAAAGATTTAATTCAACAAATAGCGCAACTCATTCAAGATAAAAATAACCAGCAACTGGAAATTTTATTGAATGACATGCACCATGCGGATTTTGCGGAAATTCTTGACGAGGTAGATATAAATGAAGCGACCTACATTTTTCAAGTTTTAGACAGCGAAAAAACGGCTGAAATTCTTCTTGAACTAGAGGATGACTTACGGGAAAAAATATTAAGCAGGCTTTCTTCGAAAGAAATTGCGGAGGAACTCGATGAATTAGAGACAAATGATGCCGCCGATATTATTGGAGAACTTTCTAAGGACAGAAAAGCTGAGGTAATATCAGAACTTCAAGATATTGAACACGCCAAAGGCATTGTCGATTTGTTGCGTTATGACGAGGACACTGCGGGTGGAATTATGCACAAAGAATTGGTGAAAGTCAATGAGAATTGGAATGTGATGACTTGCGTAAAGGAAATGCGAATTCAGGCGGAGAATATTTCTAGAGTGCATTCTATTTATGTGGTGGATGATGATAACAAACTTAAGGGGCGTTTGTCGCTAAAGGATTTGCTGACGGCGCCTACTACTAAAACACCTATTAGTGAATTTTACATCCGAAAACTAAATTATGTAGATGTTGAAATGGCAGATGTTGAGGTGGCTCGAATTATGGACAAGTACGACTTAGAGGCTATTCCTGTTGTTGATGAATTGGGGCGTTTAGTTGGTCGCATCACGATTGATGATGTTATTGATGTCATAAAAGATGAGATTGAAAAAAGAGATACCGAAGATATTCAAAAATTTGGAGGTTTGGAAGCACTTGAATTGCCTTATGTGCAAACCCGGCTTTTTGAAATGGTTAAAAAACGAGCTACCTGGTTAGTTGTTTTATTTATTGGAGAAATGTTTACAGCTTCTGCAATGGGATTTTTTGAAGGAGAAATAGAAAAAGCAGTAGTTTTGGCACTGTTTGTTCCTCTCATCATTTCGAGTGGAGGAAATTCTGGTTCGCAAGCTGCAACCTTGATTATCCGTGCTATGGCTTTGAAAGAATTGACTTTGAAAGACTGGTGGTTTGTAATGAAAAAAGAAATCGCATCGGGATTTTTATTGGGTTCCATATTAGGAATCGTGGGGTTTATTAGAATTATGATTTGGCAGCAAACAGGATTATATCAATATGGAATTCATTGGGTTGCTGTTGCAATGACAGTTTCAATTTCACTGGTTTTTATTGTTTTGTGGGGCACACTTTCAGGTTCGATGATCCCGTTTTTGTTAAAAAGACTAAAACTCGACCCTGCAACATCGTCAGCACCATTTGTCGCCACCTTAGTTGATGTAACGGGTTTGGTTATTTATTTTACGATTGCCTCTTTGTTATTGAAAGGGAAGTTATTATAGAATCAAAAACGCCATAGAACAAGTTCAAAACTATTGAAAAAAGATTCTTTTGTTTCAACAAAAACGAGGTATTTGGAATAAATTTTTAATTTTGGATTGTGAAAATAATTTTAAGTAATAAGATATAAGACAAATTAAAAAATAACGCTCTCTATTTCGGCTCCCTCTCCTTCGGAGAGGGCCGGGGTGAGGAAAAAATAAACAAATGAAAATACACATTATAGGAGGTGGAAACCTAGGCGTTTCTATAGCATTGGGAATCGCAAAATTTTCAAAAAACAACCAAGTTACCGTAACAAGAAGAAATACGGCAAGTATTTTGCATCTTGAAAATTTGGGCATTACGGTTTCTACAGATAATACGCATCAGATTCAAGAAGCGGATATTATTATTCTTACCATAAAACCGTATCAAGTGGATACTGTTTTGGGCGAAATACTTCCAAAAATCTCCAACAAGACCATTGCTTCGGCAGTGAGTGGATTGTCGGTAGAGAATTTGCAAAATAAAATTGGGGATTCCAACAGCGCCATCCGAATTATGCCCAATATTGCAGCTCAATTTGGAGCATCGGCGACCTGTATTGCTTTTCGAGAAAAAGACAAAGACAACGGACAAAATGTGGTTGCCTTATTCCAAGACTTGGGAACAGCGCCTATTATTGACGAAAAATTGATGGACGCAGCCACAGTTTTGGCAGCCAGCGGAACAGCTTTTGCATTGCGTTATATTCGCGCTTCGATGCAAGCCGGAATCGAAATTGGATTCGATTGGCAAACAGCCTTGGCAATTTCTGCACAAACTGTAAAAGGGGCAGCCGAAATGCTTCTCGAAGAAAAAGGACATCCAGAACAATTAATTGACAGAGTGACAACGCCACAAGGATGCACGATTGCAGGATTAAACGAAATGGAAATGCACGGATTCAGTTCGTCTTTGATTAGAGGAATCAAGACTTCTTTAAAACAAATTAAGGGATAAATTTTCAGCATTATAAATACAAAAAGGGTGTTTAGTTGTATCAAACTAAACACCCTTTTTGTATTTATTGGACAACTACTTTATTAACCTGAGTTCGATTATTATTTTATCCCGTAGGGATTTCATATTGGTAGTAATATCAATTTATTACAACAATTTGTCCCGTAGGGACTAAATTAATTTAGGTAAATATATAGTCCCTAACGGGACAAAAGAAACTTATGCTATTTTTTTTCTACCAATATGAAATCCCTACGGGATAAAAATACTGTAATTCAAATAGTTAATAATCGAATTCAGGTTGTTAGTTTTTTTGCTTTTTTAGCAGGATTTTTTAAACTGATTTTCAACCAAATAAAACCTAAAGTTCCTGCAATAAAGGAAGCTATCAAAACGGCTATTTTAGAATTGATAATCACTTCATTATTTCCAGGAAAAGCCAGAAGGGTAATAAAAATTGACATTGTAAAACCAATTCCACCCAGCATTCCTGCGCCAATGATACTTGACCATTTTAAGTTTTTTGGCAATTTGCACATTCCTAAACTCACTCCAAGGAGAGCAAAAAGAAAAATTCCTAATGGTTTTCCGATGATTAATCCAAGAATGATTCCCAAGGAATTAGTTTGGCTCAAACCTTCACTCCAATTCGGATTTATGGCAATACAAGTATTGGCAATGGCAAAAAGGGGCAGAATAAAAAAGGCAACGGGTTTGTGTAAAAAATGTTGAAGAATATAAGAAGGTGATTTTTTCTTTCCATCACCAAAAGGAATGGCAAAAGCCAACAAAACTCCTGTTATCGTAGCGTGAACTCCCGAATTAAGCATAAAATACCACATCGCCACTCCGCCAACTAAGTAGGGAATTAGGTTGTGAACTTTCATCCTGTTTAGCAAAATTAGAAATCCAAAAATTCCCAATGCAATGGCTAAATTCACGAATGCAATTGTGGTTGTATAGAAAATAGCAATCACAATAATGGCTCCTAAATCATCCATTACGGCTAAGGCTGTAAGAAATACTTTTAACGAAGAGGGTACTCGACTTCCCAAAAGAGACAAAATTCCTATGGCAAATGCAATGTCGGTTGCCATTGGGATTCCCGCTCCGTTTTGGGTTAATGTGCCAAAATTTAACAACAAGAAAAGTCCAGCAGGAATTAGCATTCCGCCAATGGCACTAAAAATAGGCAATGCGGCATTTTTGATACTGGATAATTCACCTTTATAAATTTCGCGTTCTAATTCTAATCCTATCAAAAGGAAGAAAATCGTCATCAAGCCATCATTAATCCAATGAGTGATGGAATGATGACCAATATTAGATGACCAAAACTGGATATATTGGGTTTGAATAGGGGAGTTAGCAAGACTCAGCGACAAAACAGTTACAAAAAGTAAAAGTAGTCCGCCAGCCTTTTCACTTTCGGAAAAGGTTTTGAATGGTTTTGTTAATCGCATTTTTGAATTTTATTTTGTAACAATTTATGGAGTAAATGGAAAGTTTGAAAGTTGATCTGTTTGTTTCCATTTCACAAAATTACAAAATTGCGATACTAAATCCTTTTGATAAAACGCTAAACCGTATTTTTTTTGTTATTTTGGTAAACCAAATATTGAAACACTTTTTATGGACATCAACATCCTTCATATCGATAGCAATCATCCACTGCTTTGGGAACAACTGCAGCAGGCGGGATTTATAAATCACGAAGATTTCACTTCTTCGAAAGAAGAAATTGAAGCAAAAATTCAAGATTATCAAGGCATTGTCATCCGAAGCCGATTCAAAATCGATAAAACATTTCTGGATAAAGCGACGAATTTGCAATTCATTGCACGCGTTGGAGCTGGTTTGGAAAGTATTGATTGTGACTATGCTTTGTCTAA
>Ga0209123_1001433_pt1 | contig 23694 bp, 13 predicted proteins | sample BarGraIncu00431A_FD_184500 | JGI IMG/M metagenome (GOLD analysis project Ga0209123, IMG submission 184500) | Arctic peat soil microbial communities from Barrow, Alaska, USA - Barrow Graham LP Incubations 004-31A (SPAdes) (version 2) | ecosystem: Environmental > Terrestrial > Soil > Wetlands >...
ATCAGCTGCCGGCAGATGCAGATTGAAGGTGTGGTGCCCGGGACGAAGTATTACATCTGCGTCCGGTTCCACGGCGCCAACGGAACCGGCCCCTGGTCCGAGCCGGTAAGCATCATCGCGCTGTAGGGTCGGTCTCCCCAAGCGCGGAAGCTCAAAAAAAAGGCGCTGGCAGATTGCCGGCGCCTTTTTAGTTTGCCCTGTTACCCAGACTAGCACGAACGTCACCCTGGGGATGGATTCCTGGATCTGGCGGTGCTTTTTTGGATCACCAGGTATTCCTGCTCGATTATTGTTCTAAACCGCGCATCTCCGTGCTTATACCATCAGGTCTTCATTTCCATAGGTAGCTGACAGTGCCTGGTCACAGGCTGCTGGTAGTATGCAATGGGGGATAATTGAGCCGATTGCATCTGAGTGAGCTTCGGAATCCGGGTTTTGAATACGGTTACCTTCCAAGAATCCGGTGATATTGGTCATCCGTATGTTTCGCCGCGCTTTCCCACGTATACTGTTTCTCAACCAGACGTCGGGCACACTGTGCCAGTCCCCTGCCTTTATCTGGTGCAGTAAGGATCTGAAGCACTGCGGCAGCGAACTCTTCCGCCGTGTCAGCAATCAACAGTTCCAGTCCATTTTCCACAGCGATTCCTTCGCATCCCTTGGACGTGGTCACGACAGGAAGGCCGGCAGCCATCGCCTCCAGGACCTTGATGCGCGTTCCGGCCCCCTGCCTGAGCGGTACTGCGAGAAGGTCGGCCTCATAGAACCAGGGAAGAACCTCCGCGACGCTTTCGTGGCACTCGACACCCGGCAGGGAGGCTTCAGAACCCAGTTTCCCGAGTTCTCTACCGACCAGCAAAACCTGAGCCTCTGGCTCTTTACGGCGAATGAGGGGAAAAATGTTACAAAGAAAAAATCTGGCTGCGTCTAGGTTCGGGCTGTAGTCCATTCCGCCCAGAAAGAGAATTTTCTTACCGGACTTCTCCCTGTTGCGGAAGACAAAACGATCTGGATCCACGCCGTTTGAGGCGGTAACGGCTTGTTTGGAATGGGCGGAGATGTCATCGCGCTCATTGTCCGAAACGGCAAAACAGAGGGCGCATTCGCGCCAGGACTGCTCCTCCAAGGCCTTGAGCCTCTTCGTCTCCAGCCGATACAGTAAGCGCTTTACAGGGTTTTTGGCTTCGTTCCCTATTTGCTGGACGTTACGATATTCAATATTGTGAGCGTCAAGATAAACGGGGAGACCAGGGAAATAACGAGCATACTGCCAGAGCATACTGAACTCGATCTGCACCAGGTCGAAACTTTTCCGCGCAGCTAGCTCTGAGAGCGCACCTGCGAATGATTGAGACGCGAACCTTCTGCAGTTAAAGGTCTCTCCGCCAAGAAGAAATCGCGCGAAGTCCCACGCAAAACTTTCCGGTCGCTCTATGACAATGACTTCGTCACAGAAATCCACCAGAGGGCCGCAGTCGGGTGCTGTGTCAAAGGAAAGGCAGGCTAAGGTTATTCGGTGATTACGGGAAAGGTATTTGATGAGGTTGAAGACACGGATTTTACCGCCCTGGTCAAGCGGATAGGGGCAAAAGGGGGCGATGAAAAGGATATTCACGAGGCCTCCAAGGCTTCACGAAGAACTGCCAGGGTCCCCCGTGCGCATTGCTCCCAGGTAAACAGCTTAACCCGTTCGAGCCCTTTTTCCCGGCACTGGTTTCTCAACTCTGCGGAGGAGAGCAGTTGTCCGATGCCTTGAGCTATCTCTTCAACCTTGCCCGGATCGACCAGAATGGCAGCATCCCCGGCGATTTCCGGAAGACAAGAGGTATTCGAGGTGACCACGGGGATTCCGCAAGCCATGGCTTCCAGTACCGGAAGGCCGAAACCTTCATAAAGGCTGGGGAAGGCAAAAACTTCGGCAAGGTTGTAGAGCGCCGGAAGGTCATCTTGATCGACATAGCCGGTCAAATAGACCTTACCTTCCAAACCTTTTCCATTGATAAATGCCTTCAACCCCTCACTCTTCCAACCGGTCCCGCCGGCGAGGACCAGATAATGGTCCGGGAAATCTGCACGCAGAAGCGCGAAAGCGGAGATCAGGGCTTCGATATTCTTGCGCGGTTGCACCGTGCCGACTGACAGAATAAATTTCGCGGGAAGCTCGTAGCGCTCACGTACGGTTGCCAGAGCGTCAGAGTCAGGTAGCGGCCTGAAAACCTCATCCACCCCGTTGTAAACGACCTTCACCCTTTCCGGGGCAATGCCCAGGACTTTTATTATGTCCTGCCGGGTGGTTTCGGAGACAGCAATGATAATCCTGGCCCTGGCTGCCGCTTCGGGAAGTTCGCTTGTCAGATACTTTAAGCTATTTTCTTCGATGGTCTCGGGGAAATAGGCATGTGCCATATCGTGGATGGTCAGGACGGTCTGGAAAGAATCGCTGAAGCGCCCGCGATAATTGGTGCCGAAGAAGATGTCCGCTTGCTCAAGGGTCGTGGCACTCCCTTTCAGCTTATTGCTCAGCAGCAGGAAAAGACGGCACAAGGTAACGAACGGAAAAGGGACGGTGGATATTCTAAGGAAGGAGTTGGACTTGGAAAGGTCGGCCTTCAAGTGGACCATGTTGTAAAAGCCGATGCCCCCCAAGGCATCACAGAGATAATATTCGTTTTCGGGGGCAAGCTTGGCAAAATTGGAGATGAGGTGATAGGTGTAGTGGCCGACACCGGTTTTGGGCTGCATGATAGGGAAGACGTCAATGGCTATTTTCATGGCAGATGAAACAAGATAGAGGAATCATTCGATTCCTCTATCCGGTAAGCTCTCAATAAAGGCTTTACTAAACGTGCCAGTTTAATTCACCGTCACGTTAACTTTGGCGGTCGGTGATCCCTTGGGGCCAAACCAGGACACTAATTCCTGCATCATATCGAATTCCAGGACATAATTGCCCGGTTTTTCCGGCGCGGTAACTTTTGCACTTAAAGTCACATCCTTGCCCTGCGCCAGGTCACTCGGCAAATCCGCTCTGGTGCCATCGTTTATGACAATATTGCCGTTTTTGTCGAGCCAGTGGTAAGAAAGACGAGTCTGAAATTTACCATCGACCTGACCTTTTGCCGGCCACAGCGCGTTGCTGGTGTTTTTGACCTTCACCTCGACCGTGACTTCCGCTTTGGCCTTGATCGTGGTGGGCGGATTGTTGACTGTGATCTCAGCCTTGAATCCGTCCTCGGGCAATGCGGCATTGGCAGCTGTCGTGGGCCCTTGCGCCGCCTGGGGTGCAGCCTGCTCCGCTGCCTTTTCCACTTTAGGTTCTTCCTTCTTGCAGCCGGTACTGGCAATAGCCAAACTCGAAATAACAGCGACATAAGCTAATATTCGGAGAATCGATTTCGTTTTCATTTCTGTCCCCTCTTTTAATGACAATATGGTGTGGTTTTATATCACATGACCCTCGCCTTAGGCAAGGCTCAAAAAGAATCAACAATCGCGAGGAGCTCAGCGGTCTTTGCCTGCATTAGTGCCTCGTCTCCCCGAGTCTCGACATTGAGCCGCACCACCGGCTCCGTATTGGAACAGCGCAGGTTGAAGCGCCAGTCGGTGAACTCCATACTCAAGCCGTCGGTGTTATCGATGGCTGTGGCTGCTGACAGGTAGCGTTCCTTTATGCTCTTAATGGCCGCTTCCGGTTCCGCTATTTTACGATTTATTTCCCCGCTGGCAGGAAAGCGCTTCATCCGGTCGGCAACCAATTCCGCCAGGGATTTCCCGGTCTTGCACATTATTTCCAGCACCAGTAGCCAGGGGATCATGCCGCTGTCGCAGTAGGCGAACTCGCGAAAGTAATGATGGGCACTCATCTCTCCGCCGTACACGGCGTCTTCGGCCCGCATCCTTTCCTTGATAAAGGCATGGCCGGTCTTGCTCAGCACCGGCACCCCGCCCGCCTCCGTTACCATGTCAATAGTGTTCCAGGTCAGGCGGGGGTCGTGAATGATAGCCGCGCCGGGATGGCTCGTCAACAAGGCCGTCGCGAGAAGACCGACGATGTAGTACCCCTCGATGAAGTTCCCCTCCCCGTCGAAAAGAAAACAGCGGTCGAAATCGCCGTCCCAGGCGATCCCCACATCGGCACCGTGCGACTTCACGGCCTCGCATGTGGCCGCGCGGTTTTCAGGCAGAAGCGGGTTGGGGATACCGTTGGGGAAGGTCCCGTCAGGTTCGTGGTGGACCTTGATAAAGGAGAAAGGGAGCTTGTTTTCCAGCAGATCAATGCTTCTGCCGGCACAGCCATTGCCGGCATTGACAACGACCTTTAAAGGGCGGAGAGCCTTGGTGTCGACATATTGCAGAAGATGCACGATATAGTTCTCTTCGATATCAAGCGCCTGCACCTTCCCTTTGAGCTTGACCTCGACAAAATCATTTTTCTCGGCCAACTCCTTGATGGCATTCAGGCCACTGTCACCGCTAATCGGCCTGGAACCCTCCCGCACCAACTTCATGCCGTTGTAGTCCATGGGATTGTGGCTGGCCGTGACCATGATGCCACCGTCCATCCGCTGGCTGAACGTGGCGAAGTAAATCTGCTCAGTTCCGCAGATGCCGATGTCCAGGACATCCACACCGCTGTCAGTGAGACCCTTTGTCAGTGCGGTGCAGAGGGACGCGCTGGAGAGACGGATATCCCTGCCGACGACGACACGTTGGGGTTGCAGGAATTGAGCATATGCCCTACCGATGCGGTAAGCGATGTCCTCGTTCAACTCCTCGGGGACTCTCCCACGGATATCGTACGCCTTAAAGGCTGTCATTACACTCTGGGTACCGGTCATATGCATCCTCTGATAGGAAAAGAGTTCGGCGAGGCACACGGGCCGATCGATCTCCCGGTGCCTCATGGAAAAATGTGGACAGCTGTCACTTCCTGCTTTTCGCAGTTGCTTGCATCTCGTCCTCGACCATCATTTTGACTACATCGTGCATATTGTAGCGTGCTTTCCAGCCGAGTTTTTTAAGTGCCTTAGAGGGATCTCCCTTTCCTACCAGGATTTCGGTGGGCCGCAAAAGGGACGCATCGGTGACGACGTGCCCTTGCCAATCTAACCCGACACTCGCAAATGCCGCTATCACGAAATCTTCCAGTTTGTGGGTTTCTCCCGTTGCGATGACATAATCGTCGGGCTCGTCCTGTTGCATCATCAGCCACATGGCTTCGACATATTCCGGTGCCCAGCCCCAGTCCCTGGAGATGGTGACGTTGCCCAGATGCAGTTTTTCCTTGCTACCAGAGGCAATCCGGCAGACTGCAGCGACGATTTTCTTGGTAACAAAGCGCTCAGGGCGCAAAGGAGATTCGTGGTTGAACAGGATACCTGAGCAGGCGAACAGGTCATAGGCTTCACGATAATTGGCGAGTTCCCAGAATGCGGTTGCCTTGGCCACGGCATAGGGGCTTCTAGGGCGAAAGGGAGTCATCTCGTCGGCGGCATTCCCTCCCAGGTCGCCAAAGCTTTCACTGGAACCGGCGTTGTACAGTTTGACGGGCCGGTTCATAAACCGGATCGCTTCGAGGAGATTCAGCGTGCCGACACTGATGCTTTCCAGCGTTTCGACCGGCTGCTGGAAGGACAGGCCGACAGAACTCTGCCCGGCAAGGTTATACAGTTCGTCGGGCTTTATCTTGGTGAGTATTTGCAGAACACTGCGAAAGTCGTTCAGAGCCATCGATTCCAGTTTAACCTTGTCCCTGATTCCCAGTCGCACCAGGTTCGAGAAGGACGACATCTGTGCGTCACGGGCAGTTCCATAGACCTCGTATCCCTTGCCCAACAAAAGTTTCGCAAGGTAAGCCCCGTCTTGACCGGAGATTCCGCTGATCAGTGCCTTTTTTTTATTCATCGGTCATCTCCGTTAGCCGTTTGCCCGCTTCTCACGTTCGGAAAGAGCAAGATCTGCATCAGTCATCATGTTGACCAAGGAGTCGAAATCGACCTTCGGTGACCAGTGCAGGTTTTTCTTCGCCTTGGCAGGGTCCCCCAGTAGAAGGTCAACTTCGGCCGGGCGGAAGTATCGGGGGTCGATTTCCAGCACCGTCTTCCCGGTTTTCGCGTCAACAGCTTTCTCAAGTACCCCCTCCCCCTGCCACTCAAGTGGCATGCCAAGCCGGGCGAAGACCTTCTCGGCAAATTCCCGCACCGAATGGGTCTCGCCGGTGGCCACAACGTAGTCTTCCGGGTCGTCCTGTTGCAGCATGAGCCACATCGCCTCTACGTAATCGCCGGCGTACCCCCAGTCGCGCTTGGCGTCGAGGTTGCCGAGGTAGAGGGTGTCCTGCAGACCCAATTTGATGCGGGCAGCGGCCCTCGTAATCTTGCGGGTCACGAAGGTCTCGCCACGGCGAGGAGACTCGTGGTTGAAGAGGATGCCGTTGCAGGCAAACATTCCGTAGCTTTCCCGGTAGTTGACGGTAATGAAGTACGCGTATGCCTTGGCGCAGGCGTAAGGGGAGCGGGGATAGAACGGTGTGGTTTCAGTCTGGGGGGTTTCGACGACCTTGCCGTACAACTCGGAGGAGGAAGCTTGATAGAACCTGGCGGTCAGGCCGGATTCTCGCATTGCCTCCAGAATCCGGACCGCCCCGAGCCCGTCCACCTCTCCCGTGTACTCGGGGACATCGAAGGAGACCTTGACATGGCTCTGGGCGCCAAGGTTGTAAATCTCGTCCGGGCGAATGTCGCGCAAGATCTTGTTGAGGGAACTAGCATCGTTCAGGTCGCCGTAATGCAGGAAAAGGCGAACACCCGATTCATGCGGATCGTGGTAAATCTGGTTGATCCGACCGGTATTGAACGAGGAGGACCGGCGGATTATACCGTGAACCTCGTACCCTTTTTGCAGCAATAGCTCCGCAAGGTATGAGCCGTCCTGACCGGTGATACCTGTAATTAAAGCAGTTTTCATAATATCTCCTATGTGTTATGATAATAAGTTAAATCAGGTTCCACTCGACTCACGAATAGTCGAACGACTTGCTCAATATAGAAACCGTGGACAGATATCGGCTATCAATATTTCAGCTGGAAAATGCATGGTGTACAAAACTGATCCCTATCATTTTTAAGCTTAAAAAACGCCAAAAAAATAAATTCAGTGCTACTTAATAATTTTTACAAAGAGTAAGTATCCCCCATCAGAGGTGGGGGCATTACGATTGCTGGCCCCTCAGAGGGGCCTTTCCACAATCGGCTAAGTCAAAGTCAAAACCCGAGACCGCAAGATAATCAATTTAGCACTGCTGACGTCGGAGCATAAAAAGGCAACAGCATCTCCCGGAACTGTCAAACTGTGTGAGTCCCCCGGAAGAGCCGGGGGATTACCTAATGGAATTTAGTAGGACGAAGCGATGTAAAACTTGAAAATTGAAAGCCGGAATCTGTTATGAATTGGTTTCCATAAATTCCCAAGTGATGCATATCTCGATATAGAATATGGTTGTTCGATTTTGCTGTACAGACGCCTTCTCTGCAAAATACATCTTTCAAATCAACAACATTGAAACGGTATATGTCTTGTAAATTTTTAACTGCGTCAGTGTATTCCTTCTGGCGTTCTATGACCGTTTCGTATTTGATGCTGCACAAAGCAGAGTTGTTGATACAAGATGCTGGCTCAAAATCAAGTTCAGGGGAGTCTAATACGATAGTTACACGTTTTTTATTATCATTCAGTTTTCGTAAAATATTATCGAGACCAATTCTAAATATTTGTTTTCTGTCGTGAATATTTCTATTGTCTACTAATTTGAGGTTATAAAAATTCTTGTCTGCATCGTGTCCAAAGTCAACTCCTGTATATGTTGCAGCGAATCTTCCTGTAATAATAACATCCTTTATTTTTTTATTATCTACAATGTTTTTTACTATATCTTCCATTATTTGTGGACAACTGTTGTTGTCACGCTCAACCCCTAGGAAAGGAGGACATCCGCCTTTGCCAAGCATTATTAGACTGCCACCTTTTCTTACCACTTCTGCATTTACGGCATCAAAAATAGCATTAGCGTGAGAGTCACCAATTAGCGCAACAGTGGGCTCAAAATTTTCAGAAAGCAGACAATAGTTAATACCACTAATGTGAGTGCGATCAATGCAAGATTTTGTTTTCATTTTATTTTCAGGCCATTCTAAATCAGCACTATTAATTGCAGGTCTTTTTTGTTTGTAACCATTGTTTACAAAACAATGAGATCCTATGCAGCCTATTAAAAGTAATGCAATTAGCAAAAAAATCGATTTCGCGTTACCATTTTTAGCAGAGCGAAAGTGGGTTTCTATTAGTTTATATGTCAACCACGCAAGGACAAATGAAATAAAAACAACGATAATGCGAATTTTTAGTGATGGAGTTGCTCTTTCTGCGATTCTAGCAAAGGTCAACAATGGCCAATGCCACAAATAAAGTGGATAGCTTATAAGTCCGACAAAAACCATATACTTATTAGAAAACACAGTTTTATTCAGAAAAGCATTCGGGCCAGCATATATAATAAAAAAAGAACCCAACGTAGGAAGTAGTGCCCACCAACTTGGGAAAGCACAATTGTTATCAATATAAATTAAGGAAATGATTATCAAGCCAAAACCAAGGATCGATTGAACGTTATTGTTTGCAGGCTTCAACTCTGGCTTACTTAGATTGATGTGCGCCAACAGACCACCTACCATCAATTCCCAAACCCGCGAAATTGGCAGATAAAATGCTGCAACAGGAACGTTGCTGACTAAATATATGTTAGCAGCGAATGAAATGAGAGCAACAGAGACTGTCACATGGAAGAAATTCCATTTACGCTTGACTATAAAAACTAGAAGTAAAGGCCAAAAAATGTAGAATTGTTCTTCTATGGCTAAGCTCCATAAATGTAGCAATGGCTTTTTGTCTGCGGTGACATCAAAATAACCACTTTCTTGCCATAAAATGAAATTAGAGCTAAAACTAGACCCACCAAAAATGTGCTTACCCAGTTGTTTATACTCATATGGAAGTAATAATGGCCATCCGATCACCATGCAAAATAATAATACGATCAGTAACGAAGGCAAAATTCTTCTTATACGTCTGTTGTAGAATTCTAGCAGAGTGAATCTATCACTTTCTAAACTATGGAATATTATAGTGGAGATTAAAAAGCCTGAGATGACGAAGAAGATGTCGACCCCAATGAATCCAGCCTTTACGAATTTAGGGAATGCGTGGAAGCCAATAACCAACAAGACTGCGATAGCACGGAGACCATCTATATCAGCTCGATATTTCGGGTGAATTAAATGCATACATTACCTATTGCGAGTGTGTTAGCCGTTTGCAAAAAAAGAAAGCCTAAGGTCTCCAGGTGAAAGACCAATCACCATCAATAATAACTTTCAATAAGCTATCTGTACTTTGCTTCCAAGTCAACCATGGGATATTCGTTGAATCTGGGACCTTTCCTTGGGCGAATAAATCGAGCCAAGACCTGATCGCCAATGCTAGATTTTCTGGTTTACTGTTATCAAAGTAAAAAGCATGTTCCCCAGCAACTTCTCGGAACACAGGTATATCACTTGCAATAATTGGCAAAGAATGCTGGGCCGCTTCGATGAGTGGTAATCCGAACCCTTCACCGTAAGAGGCCGCCAGCAATGCTGTGCTATCCGCATAAATCTTTTTAAGGTACTCATCACTGATGCCATTTAGCCAAAAGAGGTGTTTCCCGAGTTGTGGATGGCTATTGAAACGCTCCACGATCTCCTCCACCAACCAACCTTGCTTGCCGACTACACAGAGATTAACATTTAGCCCGTCCTTCCAGAGTTGTTCAAAAGCCGTCAATGTCATTGTATGACCTTTTCGAGGCTCTAAAGTTCCAACCATTAGAAAGGTCGGCGTTGCCTTAATAATCGAAAGGACCGATTCTGCCTGGGGCGGCAAACCATGTGTTGGGGCACTAGACTTGATATCTGCACCGAGAGGGAAATAACCAATCTGTAAAGGTTCAATGCGATTTGGCCGATTTTCTATAAGCCAATTTTGTATTTCTTCTGCGACAGTTTGAGAGATGCACACTAAGCCTGTTGACACTTGACTGATAGTTGTCATCCATTGATTAAACATGTCACCACACCCCGGCAGCCACCACTCGGGGTGTTTCACTAACAATATGTCGTAGACTATAAAATAGGTATAGACGCCATTATTGTTTAAGCGATTGAGCTCATGTGTAGCCAAAGTTATTAATGGAGGTGAAAGATCTAATCCTAAGAAGACATCACCAGACACGGCATCGATTACTTCATCAGCTAAAGGTGCACCAGTAATTCCAAGTAGGTTTGTGATATATCTACGGGCAAAAAGGTAATGCTCGCCATCAAAATATACCGGTTCGACTCTAAATCCTGAGGGTGGACATTTTATTAGTTGCATCAAGATGCTTCTAACAACCCTTTGAATGCCGCTTTTTGCATCGTGCTCGACTAACTCTGAAATGTCCACTAGCAAGGATTTGCAGCGAGGTTGTGAGAAGTTTCTAGAGATTGCTTCCGCAGCAAGACGTAGGTCATTTAAGTCCGGCGAGACCGAACAATCAATGTCCGATAATGAGTTGAGTAGTCGCTTGTGACTCTTGACCTTCGAAGAAAATTCAAACTTTTCAATAGCGCCGAAAAAACTGCGACCGACCTGTACCGGGGAATGGTGCTCGGCAACATAGTTACGTCCAGCTTCGCTAAGTCGCTGACAAAGCGCCAAATCAATATGTAAATCTTCTAAAGCTTCAATTAGTTCTTCTTGGCCGAATGCATCAGGTAGTTTGCGCAAAATATTATCGGGATATTCTGCTAGTGAGCCATTTGCATTGATAACTAGAGGCAAGCCCATTGCTAAGGCGTCCAGAATAGTTCCGGATGTCTCCCCACGAGAGAGAGTACGAAGCTGAACCGCAACATCGGCAGCAGCAAGATACTGGCGATATAGCGCTAGGCTTGCAAATCCAGTGATTTGTATGCGCTTTTTGAAACCAGATTGGTTAATTTTACGCAGAAGTGCTTGCCCATATTCTCCGTCTTGATTTTCACCAACGAAAATGAGACGACAATTGGCGGCACCGGACAACCCCGACGCTAGCCACGCATCCAGCAATTTATCGTTGAGCTTCGCAGGCCCTAATATTCCGAAGGAGCAGATTATAAAATCATTAGCCGCTATGCCCAAGGCAACTCTAGCTTCTGTTCTATTTGGTTTTTCTGGTAAAAAGCGTAAATGAGGGAGACAACATAACTCTGATGTCTTCTGTTCACCATACCACTTACGAGCAGCGTCAAATGAATAGCGGGAATGCACAATCACCCCGACTGCATTATCAAAAATACGCTCACTACAAGGCCAAGCCCATATAGCGGCTTCTTCCCCTTGTTCAGCTAACATTGCTAGAGAGGCGTACCCATGCGAAAAATAAAGTTCTTGTACTAAACATCCGGGAGAATAGCAACTCCAATCCATGAATTGGTGAACATGACCCAAAAAGAAATCATGAAGAACAACTACCCCTGGATGCCGCCTCAGTAGTCCGAACATGTGTTTATGAAAAGCTGAATTACCAAACTGATATAATATGCGATCGAAATGACGAGCGTTAGCCTCAAACCAAGCTATGTCCTTGATTGGGAAATTGGCTGTTAGCCATGGATGATCTACCACGACCTGATCAACTATCAAGGTAATATCATAATAACTGGCGAGTTCTGGCAACAACTCTGAGCTATAACCAGCAATTCCTGATTTCTCAGGAGGTAAAGGGGAAACGAACGCAATTTTGGGTTTGGGCGTAGATACTGGTATTTGGAACTGTGACGACTGAGTACGCCGATCGTGGAGGTCTTCAAAAGCCGCCACGGCTCTTCGCGACGAAGCATCCCACGAAAACTTGGCTGCTTGAATGGTCGCATGCTCACGGAGAGAGTCGCTAAACTGCTTATTTGTCAATGCATGTTGGAGTGACTCGGTAATGGACTCAATACAGTTCGGATTAAATAGGGCATCGTTACGGCCTATTACTTCAGGGATACTGGACGTATTGGAACCAATCACTGCAGCACCACAGGCCATTGCCTCCAAGGCTGGTAATCCAAATCCTTCTTGCAGTGAGGGAAAAACAAACAATTCGCAAAGATTATAGAGGGCGACCAAATCTTCTTCAGGCACGAACCCTGTTAAGACTAGGTCATCTTCTTTCAATCCTTGTTTCTTGGCCAAGGCAAGAAGGCGTGATCGGTCGGCATCTTGAACGGAGCAGACAATCGCTAATTGGTGCTTTGTTCGTATTGCCTGTGGTAGCGCTGCGAATGCAGTGATTAGCCCCTCAATATTTTTGCGAAAATCGATACCACCCGTATACATGACGAATGGACACCTAAGGCCGTATTGCGCGTTAATCTGTTGGACGCGGTCAAAAGACAAGGTCAGTGGCATGAAGTGGTGGTCGATAGCAGAGGAAATATTGACTACTCGCTCCGCATCCAAGTTGAGGGCTGAAATAGCCTCTTGCCGGGAATGCTCCGAAATAGCTAGAAGCAAATCGGCGTTTTTCAGTGATTGGAGTTTTCGGTAGTACCAGTTCCGTACTGTGGGATTCCCTAAGTATGTCTCTGCTCGCATAAGCGGTATCAGGTCATACAACGTTACGGCTGTTGGTAATGTGGTGTCGAGTTGACCGACTGACGTAACAGCATCATCCCCTAACCCTTCAAAAAGACTCGTGACATGAAGGATATCGGGGGCAATTCCCATGACCAGGTGCTCCCTTATGCGCTCGGCAGCGCGAAGCCGCCAGGCGTTCGCAGGGTCAACCTCAGCGACAGGCAAAGGTGCCTGAAAAAGCGCAATCCTGTCGCGTGATATTAATCCGTCGAAACTTTCCCGAATCGGCACAATAGTGTCCGGAAACAACCCATTAATTACTAGCCATAACTCATGCCCCCCGGCATTGCGCGCCATGGCCTGAGATAGCGATAAGCTGTAGCGCCCTATCCCTCTTGTGCGACTGCCCGCGCTCTGGCATGCCTGCAAATCAATGGCGATCCTCATCAATGGCTCTCCTTTTGACGTTGCTCAATGGCCAGTTTAAGTTCGTGGTATATTTGGCGGGTACGAGGAGAAAGATTATCGGGAACTAGAGGCTCATTTTGCTGCAAAGATTCAATAGGCGACGTAGAAGCTAACCTTGATACGGATAAAGCGGAAAAAGTGGGGGAGACGGCAGTGGCGGGCAGTGGCCCTACAGCCTGCATTAGTTTAGCCCATGGTCCCCTCCAGCGACGTTCACAATACTTCGCACCCCACATTACGCCAGGGACTAACTTCATTCCGTCTATAAAAAAACGTGTCAACTTATTTACAATATGACATTTTTTTCTATGCCCACCCATAAAGGGAGACGCTAATGCACGTAGGGGAGCGGTTATTCGCCAGGAAAGACTTTCCAGGATTTCCTGGACCCGCGCATCTGCATTTTGTGTCATTGATTGTGCTTCCCTTAAGACACTAGTCTCCCGTTCTTTCGCCTTGTGTTCAGATTCCGAAACGTTTGCTTCTGCATTCTGAATACGCATCTCGTACTCTTTGTTTCTTACCTCTGACTCTTGCGCCTTCGCCTCTGCCTCCTGTGCCTTCGCCTCTGCCTCCTGTGCCTTCGTCTCTGCCTCCTGTGCCTTCGCCTCGGCCTCCTGTGCCTTCGCCTCGGCCTCCTGCGCCTTCACCTCTGCCTCCTGCGCCTTCGCCTCTGCCTCCTGCGCCTTCGCCTCTGCCTCCTGCGTCCTCGACTCTGCCTCCTGCGTCCTCGACCCAGCCTCCAGTGCCATCGCTACAGTCTCCAGCAGTTTCGCTTCAGCCTCTAGTAATCTTGCTTCGGTCAATTGGCAAGAGGCGGTAAGGTCATTTTCGATACGCAAAGCCTGGCGGAGTGAACCTGCCAGTTCAGACTCGTATTTCCGTGCCAAACTGCGGGCCCGCTCGGCATCTCTTACGGCAGCAGGCGTAGAGGCCACAGTCGCGCTCGCGAAATCTGAATATTCCTGCCGAAGTGCGAGTATGGTATCCAATTGGTGCTGGCGATAGCCATGATAGAGTAGAAGGCCGTGTACCCGCTCTTCTATTTCAGAGAAGAACGCTATGTCATTTTTCCCATAGTTCCCCATAGGTACAGAGCAGTCTGAAAAATCAAGGCCATGAATCCCTAGTTGGGCTAGCTTTGTGGAAACCTCTGCCCGATAGGCATCTGAATTACTCAGGCGGTCGATGCTGACTGAAAGATTGCAATGAGGTAGTGCCTCCAAAACGGCGTGACACCAGAGGGCATAGAAAAGCATGTAACTGCCGGACGCATCAAGCCAGTGGCTACTAAAAAATGCATACTCCTTAAAGGTATCGGGGTCATGAAATTCGGGTATCTGAAGTTTCTCCTTAATGACCTTTAAAAACTCCGGGAGGTCCGCGGCGTTGGCAATCAGGAGATTATTGGTATCAAAACCCAGTTTGTATGACCACCATTGGTCCCATGGATTGCGCCATAAAAATAGGTGCTTCGCGTCGGGGCATCCAGATTTTAAACTGACAACACGTCCGGTTGACCTGCAGCATTGAAAAACGGGCTGGCCTTGGGACCCTGCACTCAATGCTGCGAAATATGCTATCAAATCAGTGTTATTTTCAGACGAAACCGAAAAAAATTGATCATAAGAAAAACCCTTCTTAAATAACCTGCCGACTGCCTCTGCAAGTAAATAGAATTCATAAAAATAGGGTTTGTCCAAGTCCGGATGTCTGAGTTGCGTGGTGAGTTCTGCATGGGCTTCAAGGAGTTTTTCCGGTGCAGTTGCAGCGTGCAGAAGCCATTCGTTGAGTGGCTCTTGGTAGCAGCAGTATTTCGCGGCTGAGCGGCGAAATACATTAAAAACGTAGGTACTCCCAGCTCGAAACAAAGAGTGAATAAATATCGGTTGCGAATTAGGACTCATCTTGTTATTTCCTCTGGAACTGGCATATTACAACGTTGCAGCCGAAAAAGTAGCATCAAGATTCACCAAACCGGCATGCCCAGTTTTTTCCCTGAGGCGGCTCTTAAACATTAGAACATCTACGCGCCGGTGCATGAAGGTAATGCCTTCGTCCTTGTCATCTTTTACACCACAGTTTACGAAATATACTCCTTCAGAGAGATGGTTTGTCATGCGGAAGGAAATAACGGTTTTAGTACCTGCTAAATGGGTATTTGAATCTCTTTTGAGAAGTTCAGTGTCACTTCCATACAGAGAAATCCCTTCAACAGTTTTTATCAAAAAAGCAAAGACTGGAGCTTGCACGGTATCGACAAAGCGAACCCGATATTTAAGCGTGAAATCACTTCCCACATCGACTAAATTTATCCGCTGGCCAACCTGGTTTTCAAGCCACACTTCTTCGATCTCCGCCCGTCCGTCACCATAGGTAAGTTCGTTTACTGACAGCAGATCGGGATCGATATTAGCCACGTCCCCCTGCGGTGTTTCTTGAGAAGCCACGCTGTCATTTTGTTTGCCGGAGCCAAAAAGATGCTGCTCGTAGTCATTGCAGATTTGCTTTGACCCGCCAAAGCCCAACTGGGTGCCGTGATTGATGAACAGCGCTTTCGAACAGATTTTTTTGATGCTTTCCAGTGAGTGGCTAACAAAGAGAAAGGTCATCCCTTCATTCAGAAGGGACTCGATGCGGCGAAAACTTTTTCTCTGAAAAGCCATGTCTCCGACGGAAAGGGCTTCGTCAATGATTAGAATTTCCGGGTTTACGCTTACGGCCACTGCAAAGGCAAGCCGCACGAACATTCCGCTGGAATAAGTTTTAACTGGCTGATGAACAAATTCACCGATGTCGGCGAAAGAGAGGATGTCGTCGATCTTCGCAAGCATCTCCTCTTTGGTAAAACCCATTAGAGTGCCGCTAAAGAAAACGTTTTCGACGCCGGACAACTCCGGATTGAAACCGGCTCCCAGTTCCAAAAGCGCAGAGATGTGGCCCTTAACTGACACCGTTCCACTTGTGGGGGTAAGGATTCCGGTAATGATCTTTAAAAGAGTGGATTTACCCGAGCCGTTACTGCCGACGATCCCTACGGTCTCGCCTTTTTTGATCTCGAAACCGATATCTTTCAGGGCATAAAAGTCGTGATGATATTTTTTCCGCAGGGGATGGAGCGACTCCTTCAACCGGTCTTGGGGAGAGTTATAAAGCTTATAGATTTTTGAAAGATTCTCTACTTGTACGACTATATCTTCAGACATGAAATTTTTATCCCCAGAATTAAAAGCAATTTATCCATTGAACGGCTAAGACAAATATCAGTTTCAACTTAACGGGTTTACGTCAAGATAATACTATTCCGGGTCCTTCCAGGTCAACGCATGCCGATCCAGATATTCAAGGACCCGGTCGACCGATCCCTCGACATCCAGTTCGCCGGTCTCCACCGTCAGTTCCGGACTTAGCGGTTCCTCGTAGGGACTGTCGATGCCGGTAAAGTCGGGAAGTTCTCCGGCGCGCGCTTTGCGGTAGAGTCCCTTGGGGTCGCGCTGTTCGCAGATGTCCAATTGGCAGTCGACATGTATCTCGATGAACTCCCCCGGGGCGAAGAGCGCGCGCACCCGGTCCCGGTCTTCCCGGTAGGGTGAGATAAAGGCGGCCAGCACGATGACACCGGCGTCGACAAAGAGCTTGGCCACCTCCCCGATGCGCCGGATGTTCTCACGCCGATCCGCCTCGGTGAAACCGAGATCACCGTTTATTCCGTGGCGCACGTTGTCGCCGTCCAAAAGGTAGGTGTAGCGACCCTTCGCGAAGAGCCTCTCCTCAACCAGGTGGGCGAGCGTCGATTTGCCAGAACCGGAAAGGCCGGTGAACCAAAGCACCAGGGACCGGTGGCCGTTACGCAGCCGGTAATCCTCTTTGCAAAGCCGGCGCTCTTGCCAGGTGACGTTTGTGCTGCTCTTTTTCACTAGAGCCTCCAGACAACGGTAATTACAGGAATCGCGACTATAACATAGATAAGCTTCACAGGTAAACCTGCACGCACAAAATCCCTTGCCCGGTAACGACCCGGTCCGCTCACCATCATGTTGGTCTGATAGCCGATGGTGGTCATAAAACTGGCCGAAGCGGCCACAGCTACTGCTACAGCAAAAGGTTTCGGATCCACGCCCAGTTTCACCGCGGCGGCAATGGCCACGGGGAACACCAGGGCAGCAGCCGCGTTGTTGGTAACTGCTTCGGTTATCACGGTGGTGGCGATGAAAATGGCTGTCAGCACACCGACGGGGCCGAAATTCCACATGCTGTCCACGATTTTCTCCGCTAAAAACGAGGCGAGCCCGGTTTTTTCTATGGCCCGGCTGACGCCGAAAGATGCCGCGATAACAATAAGGACGTTGAGTTCCAGGGAACGACGAGCCTCCACCGCAGTCAGGCAGCGGGTCAACAGTAAAAGTATCGTAGCCATGATGGCGCCCACAAAGATTTCAACGACTCCGAAGGCGGATAACGAAACCATGCCGAACAGGGCTATGAAGGAAATGACGGTCTTTTTTTTGTTCAATACCGCAACGTTGGAGATTTTACTGACCATGTAAAAGTCGCGAGACTGGTTCCAGATCTTGAAAAAATTGTCACCGGCCAGAAGCAGCAGGGTGTCCCCCGGTTTAAGTATTATTTCGCCTATTTTTGAGACTATTCGCTCGCCGTGACGATGAACCGCAAGTACCGCAGCGTCGTAGCGCGACCGGAAACCGCCTTCTTTTATGGTCCTGCCGAGCATGGGGGACGAGGGGGAAACCACCGCCTCGATGATGCGCCCGTTACCGCTTCGGTGCAGATCCGCATAGACGTCGCCTCCGTGACGGGGGACCAGGCCGGGAATCTTCTGCAATTGCATGATAGCGTCGACCAGGCCGGTGAATACCAGCATGTCGTTCGCCTTGACATGGTCGGTTGGCTTAACCGGCACCAGGCTCTCGCCGTTTCGCACGATCTCAACCAGGAAGAGTTTTTCCAGGTTGCGCAGGCCGGCGTCCTCCACAGTCATTCCTACCAGCGGGCTACCCTGCTGGACCTGCATTTCGAGAAGATACTCCCTGCCGTTGGCAGGGAATTCCACGGACAGATCCTTATTGTCAGGTAGGAGGCAATGTCCGTAAAAAGCCATGAATAGTGCAGCAACCAACCCGCAGGGAAGCCCAACGATGCCGAGCTCGAACATACCCAGGGAGGCATGTGCCGACTGTTGTAAAAGACCGTTGACCACCAGGTTTGTCGAGGTGCCGATTAGGGTGAAGAGGCCGCCGAAACTGACGGCGTAGGTGAGGGGAATTAGGAATTTGGAGGGTGCGAACTTGTTTTTGAGTGCCCACTCCCGTATGTACGGGGTAAAAATTGCAACCAACGGGGTGTTATTGATGAAAGCTGAAAGTCCCATGACCGGGACCATCATTTTTAGGAGCGATTTTCGATATCCGGCACCGTTTCCCATGATGCGGCCGAAAAAAATCTCCATAAAACCTGAAAGCTGGGCAGCATAGGCGACGATAAAGAGAACCGCAACAGTAAGCATCCCCTTGTTGGAAAATCCCTCAAAGGCTTCCTTCGGGGTCAGAATGCCAGAGATCAACAGGACGCCGAGCGTTGAAAAGAGGATTACATCCGGTTCAATGAACTCCGTGATAAGCGCGGACACCATGAGAAGAACTACTATGAGGGTGAATATGGCTTCCCCTGCCATCAGATCTCCTACCCCATCCACCAAAATCGGTCGTTAGAGCACATCCGCGAAATGCGGTCGCAAGCGGCGAAACACCACCGCACCCAGGACGAAAATAATTCCTGTAACCGCCCAGAAATAGAGGCTCCACATATAATGCTTTTCCCAGAACCAGATTTTGGATAAGAATGCCTCTCGATAACCTTGAACCAGGTAGTAGACGGGGTTGAGCTTTAAAAGGTTATGGAGTTTTGGCGGAAGAATTTTGGCCGACCAGACCAGCGGAGTCATCCAGAAAGCAAACTGCATAACCATGGCTACAATCTGCGAGACATCGCGTAAAAAAATGACAAGAGACGAAGTCAGCCAGGAGAGCCCCAGCAGGAGGACTATGGTGGCGAACAGGTAGTAGAAGACCTGGAGGTTGTAAAGGCTGGGAGTATAGCCATAGATCAGCAGCATGATAAAAATCACCACGATGAAGAAGAGGTGAATCAGCAGGCCGGAAAAAATCTTCACCAGTGGGAGCATCCCCATACTGAAGACTACCTTCTTAACCAGGAAGCTGTTCTCCAGGATCGCGTTGGTCGCGCTGGCCAGGGATTCGCTGAAGAAGAACCAGGGGATGAGCCCGGTCATCATCCAGAGGATAAAAGGAGCATTGTCCATCGAGGGGGTCTTCAGACCCACCTGGAAAACGAACCAGAGAATCGAGATGTAGATGGTCGGGTGGACAAAGGCCCAGAGCATGCCGAGATAGGAACCGAGATATCTGGACTTGAAATCCCGCTTGGTGAGTTCTATTAAAATGTGCTGGTTTCTCACCAACTCGGAAAGGAAATCGAAAAATTGTCGGAGGTAATTCATGTACTTAACGGCCTCAGAAAACGGTAAATTACGAATGGTTTTGGATAGGCAACAATATAAGCCATCATCCTCCATGAACACAAGCTTTAACCCCACTGTCCGGGTAGAATTTGCAAGGTTTGTGGATTTATTTTTTTGAAGGCTGCTTTTGCCGAATTGGCAACTATCAACCGATAGGCTGTCATTTTTTCTGCACAAAAAATGGGCGATTACCAAATAGGTAACCGCCCATATTCACAATTTCAGTCAGCACTTAGGACTATGCCGGCTTTTCATTACCACAGATTTTTCCAGACATTGCTACCGGCAACTTTGGCGCATACTTGCATGACGTCATTGCCGGAACCCCCATTGGTAAACCAGAAGGTGCCGCGGGTTGCATCGTTGCATGCGGGCTGGGCGCCGGAGCTTATTTTGATGCCACCAGCAACTTCAAGTGTCTGAGTGGGTGCCGAGGTGCCGATACCTACGTTTCCGGAACCTGTGATCCTCAATTTTTCAGTTCTATTCGTGGAACCTGAAGGTGTCGTTGCAATCGAGAAATATGTTCCCTGCGACGTCGGCGACCAGGTGCCTTCAGCTAAAATCGCAAACAAACCTTTATTGGGGATGACCCACCCGGAGCCGTCATGGCCACTTGCGCCAGCCATAAGAAGGTAAGAATCTGCCGGCGTTGCAAGGGGAGAAGCAATACTGCCACCCGCATTCTTCCCTTGGAATGCCGGTGCGTACAATCCGCCAGCTGACCGTACCTCGATGCGCTCTCTATTTGTATCGCCCTGCAGAAGTAATGTTGCTCCAGCAACAGGGTTGATACTTGATGCAATCACGATCGGGGCGTCGGTAGAGGATGTTCCTACGGTAAAACCGCCAGTCAGTGCCGGCGACGCGAGAGGTGCTTTTGTGGCAATAGCCGCTTGCGTGGCAGTTGAAACGGGCTTGGCAAGGTCGGAAGTGTTGTTTACGTTGCCTAAGCCCACCTGCGTTGCAGTGATGCCGGTTAGGGAAGACCCGTTCCCATTGAACGAGAGTTTGGAGGCAGCCAGATCCGCCGCTGCCTTCACTGCAGTGGCACTCGCTGCTGTCGTGCCGCTAACCGTAGCGATGGAGTCGGTAATGCTCGTTATGGTACCGGCATTGTAGGGTTGTACAGTCGTGCCGATTGCGGCAGGCTGAAGTGCCGAATCAGCTTTTGCCCCCTGTGCTATCGTTGCCGTCCCGGCAAGAGCTGCCAAGGTAGCTGCGGAAACAGGCTTATCCACATCCGCAGTATTATCTACATTAGCAAGGCCTACCATAGCCTTGGTTACGCCTGTTACTGTGCCGGTGAAGACCGGCGATGCAAGTGGGGCCTTCAGGTCAAGTGCTGTTTGGGTTGCCACTGAAACCGGCTTGGCTGCATCAGCAATGTTGCTGACATTGCTCAGACCCAGGTTGGCTCTGGCTGCTGCAGCATCGGCCAGATCGCTCAGGTTGGTTGCTGCAACCAACAGACCGCTGACTGAGGCGGTGGTCTCTTTCCAAATGGCAGCGGCGACCGTGGCATCGGTGCAGACGAACTCTTTGCCGGCAGTTGTTACCCAGCGGGAACCCACTGCATAACCGGCGGTGCTGTCAGCACTAGCTGTCGGATCGACTGCGGCTGACAGGTTAACCTTCAGATTGGCAACGTTGCCCAGCCCAACCATGGCAGAGGTAACACCGCTTACCGTGCCAGTGAAAGCGGGAGAATCAAGAGGCGCCTTCAAGTCAAGGGTTGCCTGCTGCGTGGTAAGTGTTGCCTGCTGCGCGGCAATTGCCGTCTGCTGCGCGGCAATTGCCGTCTGCTGCGCGGCAAGTGCTGCCTGCTGTGCAGCACTCACAGGCTTATTGGCGTCAGAGGTGTTGTCTACATTAGTTAGACCAACCATGGACTTCGTGATGCCGGTAACCGTGCCGGTAAATGCAGGAGATGCAATTGGCGCTTTCTGGTCAAGTGCCGACTGCTGCACAGTAATTTGCGCCTGCTGCGCGGCAAGTGCCGCCTGCTGTGCTGCACTCACAGGCTTGTTGACGTCAGAGGTGTTATCTACATTAGCCAGACCAACCATAGTCTTCGTAATGCCGGTAATCGTGCCGGTGAAGGCAGGAGAAGCGAGAGGCGCTTTCAAATCAAGAGCCGTCTGCTGAGCAGCACTCACCGGCTTGGTCGCGTCAGATGTATTGTCTACATTGGCAAGACCTACCATAGTCTTTGTAATACCTGAAACCGTACCAGTGAAGGCCGGAGACGCAATCGGTGCTTTCAGGTTGAGAGCAGTTTGGGCTGCTGCTGAAATGGGCTTAGCTGTATCTGCTGTGTTATCAACGTTCCCCAGTCCAACATCTGCCTTCACCAGCGCAACATCACCGATTTTGCCGGCAACAGAGATAACTGTTACGTTTCCAGCTGCAGTGGTTTGCTTGGTTCCATCGGGGAAGACCAATCCGAAAGTTGCATCAGTAATTTTAATGTTACCGCCCGCCACCGAAAGCTTCTCAGCAGGCGACGCAGTGCCAATACCGAGATTTCCGGAACCGGTGATTCTCAGTTTTTCAGTTCTGTTCGTGCTGCCCGAAGGTGTCGTGGCAATCGAGAAATAGGTTCCCTGCGACGTCGGCGACCAGGCGCCTTCAGCTAAAATTGCAAACAAACCTCTATTGGGCACGACCCACCCAGAACCGTCATGTCCACTTGCGCCAGCCATAAGAAGGTAAGAATCTGCAGGCGTTGCAAGGGGAGAGGCAATGCTTCCCCCTGCAGCCTTCCCTTGGAAAGCCGGGGCGTACAATCCGCTAGCAGATCGTACCTCGATGCGCTCTCTATTTGTATCACCCTGTAGAAGTATTGTTGCTCCTGCAATAGGGTTAATACTTGACGCGATCACAATCGGGGCATCAGTGGAAGAAGTGCCCACTGTGAGCCCGCCGGTGAACGCGGGTGATGCAAGGGGGGCCTTGGTGTTAAGCGCGGCAGGCACTACATAATCTACTCCGGGCTGTGCCACCTGAACGTTCGTGCCATTTGAGCCTAAAACACTACCGGCAGCGAATGCCGAGGCAGTAGCGGTAGTTACCTGATTAGGTCCAGGCGTTCCAGGAGTACCCTGCGAACCAGTTGCACCCGTTGCACCGGTCGAGCCGGTAGGTCCCTGCGAACCGGTACCACCAGTTGCTCCGGTTGCGCCGGCATCGCCCTTGTCGCCCTTGTCGCCCTTGTCGCCCTTGACGCCCTGCAGCGAGTAGCCTGCCGCGCTGATGGCCCAGAGGACCTCGCCAGTCGATTCGTTGTACTCACCATTATCGGTCGGGTCTGTCTGCATCGCCCAGCCACCGTTCGGGAGCTGGCTGGCGGTCAGGAAGTCTGCTGCACCAAGGATGTTGCCCAGATAAGAATAACGGTCAGTCTGGTTCAATGCCAGGACCGCATATGCAGTGTCCTGGTAGTAGATGTACTGGGGGGTAGCGGGCACTGCGAAACCGCCGCCATTGATCTGCAGAGCGGCCAACCTGTCCGCCATGCCGTGCACGCCGGCCACACCGGCCAGCGAACCGCCCGTCGGGCTGAAAGTGACGCCGGCATAAGAGAGGCCATAAACAGCACCGGCCAGGCCTGTGACGTAGTTGGGCTTGATCGCATCAAGCTGGTTAACTGTGGTCTGGAGCTGGGCGATCCAGGGTGCCGAATCGGCGCCGACCGCGGAGGTGGCAACTACCGCCATACCCATGTCCCATGCCAGGGTGTTGGTGTCGCTGCCACGGTACGCAATGCGGTTGGCTATGTACGCCGCAGTGTTGTACTGCGTCGGGCCGTCGTTTCTGAGGTAGGTGCCCAGGGCAAGTTTGTCGAAGAAGTTCGCTCTGACATACGCGCTGTAGGCCGTGCCGCCAAGGATCCGGTCGAGCTGAGCCGCCAGGTAACCATCGGTCGCCGAGAAGGTATTGGTCTTGGCCAGCAGGAAGGCCCCCGCTTTCACCAGCGCCTGGCGCTG
>Ga0209123_1001435_pt1 | contig 23663 bp, 15 predicted proteins | sample BarGraIncu00431A_FD_184500 | JGI IMG/M metagenome (GOLD analysis project Ga0209123, IMG submission 184500) | Arctic peat soil microbial communities from Barrow, Alaska, USA - Barrow Graham LP Incubations 004-31A (SPAdes) (version 2) | ecosystem: Environmental > Terrestrial > Soil > Wetlands >...
ATTGCCTGCATTCATGTAAGCCTGTTTGTCAGCTTGCAGTAAAAGGCTCATAAATGAATAATTTTTGTACAAATAGCTGAATACATAGGAACGGACATCCTTCACTTTTTTGATCCGGGATGTTTTGAAACTGATGCTGTCGATATACTGGTCGATCATAGTTTCTTCATACCGCCTGTGAATTCCTTTCTGATTGCTCAATTGCCCGTTGTAATTGGTTGTAATATGCAATGGCATAAATCCATCACCGACATAATGACCCAGATCAGCCGCTGTCAGTTCGGCCTGCTGCCAGTTTTTAGATTTAAAGTTCTGAACCAATGCTTTATAAGTTGAATCTGTTACCCACGGCAAGGTTCCGTTTTTGATGACAGTTGCTTTTCCATATTTAGTGCATGCAGCATTAAAATCCTCTGTAATTTTATGGTTACTGATGAAATCAGCGTAATGATCGATGTCAATAAAGTGCCTGACGAATTCATTTTTGTCAGTTTTCTTTCTGGAGTCTGCATCGGAGGCATGATCACCCAAGGCAGTGGACCATACTTTCAAGGCGTTTAGTTCTTTTGGTAAATAATCAACACAAGAAGAATTGATTTTCCGATGCGCTTTTTCTCCCCAACTGCCTAAGCCTAAAAACAGTACCAATAGAATTAAGTATCTGATTAATACAGGTTTCATACGATTCAATCTGATGTCCATAAATTTTTATTATTAATAAGTAAGCATTCAATCAAAACCCTGATTGATTTATTTTTAGATCGAAGGTACGTTAAATATTCAATTATAAATTGAAACACCTTAAAATCCGTCATAAAGCAAAAAAAGACCCCTTGATTATCAAGGAGTCTCTCGCAGGTTGAGGTCAGTGGCGGATTCGAACCGCCGTAGGCGGTTTTGCAGACCGTTGCCTAGCCACTCGGCCAACCGACCAACAGTGTATGTTTCCCAAATGGGAGGGCAAAGATAGCAAAATAATTTCCCCATCTGCAAGAAAATTGCACGACACCTTACAAATTAAACAAACCCATTTTTTGAAGAGAATATCAATTTTATATTTGGATATAAAGCGTCATGTAACTTTCAACATTTCACCCCATTCAATTCCCCGTCAATTGAATTTGGGAATTCGGATATCTTAAAGCTATTTTTACTTTGTTAAAGTGAACTAAAGTACTTAAAGTGTCTAAAGTATTTGGGCACCCAAATTTTAGTTCACTTAATCCCGAGTACTCGGGATTAAATACTTTAGTTCACTTCTTATTCTTCTATTTCAACACAATAATAATTTCCAGACTGATGTATTTTTTTACCTTTTATGAATATTTTAAGTGAATCGTTTCTATCAATCGCTTTATCAGAAAGAAACAGAATGGCCGGTTTTTTAATTTGATTATCAGTTTGATACAGATCATGCATACTTAGCATTTGGGGTATTACTCCCAGGTAAATATCAAGGTTATCGGCTCTTGTAATATTGCAATAATAATAATTCGCGACCCCTTTTTTGGATGATATGTCTTTTGCCATAACGCACAATTCGTTCATTCCGATCATGGAGTTATAATTTGGAATGGTAAATGATATTGTAAAGACGGCCAATAACATCCCTGCACACATGGTTATGATTCCACGGTTTAGTCTGTTGTTAATCAAGTGTCTCACTGTAAATATTCCTGAAAGAGTTAGAATTAAAGCTCCAGTAAGAACAAGGGGCGTGATGATGATATCGAAATATTGTGACACAATGATTCCCGGCAATGCCATGCAAAGAAGGAAGGCCGGAATAATCATCAGGAGGTAGGTCCACCTGGGAGTGCCAAGTTTTGAGAGCCACAATACGGAGAGATACACCAAAACCGGGAATGTGGGCAGCATGTATACTGCTAGTTTAGAACTGAATAGTGATAAAACGGTCAATGTAGAGCCGGCAATTGCCAGAAAGAAAAGTTCCAGATCTGTTGAACCCAGTTTTTTTATCAATCCCACGGCAAGAATTGCGAAATAAAACAATGACCAGGGAGCCAGTGAATACCAAATCGTTTTGAAGTAATAAAAAAATGGTTCCTGATGACTGAATGAATTGATAGCCCTGTTTACTGTTTGATTGTACAATAGGTTTTTCAGAAACGGACTGCCTCCTTCAACATAAACACCTGCAAACCAGATCCCGCAAAGTGATATTATAATGGCCATCGTTTTCCAGTGCCAATACTTTCCAATGGAGTGGAACTCTTTTTTTATAATTAGGAATACGCTGGTTGATAGCAATGGTATGATGATTCCTAGTGGTCCTTTTGTAAACACAGCCATGAATACAAAGAGGGGAAACAGGAATGTATCCCGGGGTTTGGAGGTTCCATTGTACATCCTGAAAAACGTATATAAGGACAAGACAATAAACATGCACATGAGCATATCCATTCTTAAAACGATCGCAGTGCCGATAAAAAAGCTGCTTGTCAGTAACATAAGTTCTCCGATCAGTCGTTCAGTTTCCGAAAGAATGTTTTTAACCCATTGATCCATAGTATAAATGATCACCAATGCGGGTACAAATGAGAACAAGCCCAGAAATAGCAAGCTGTGATGTCCAAGGAGTAATTTGCCCAACATGACGATCCAAAGGTAGAGGGGTGGCTTGTCAGCATAAATAAGTCCGTGGTTGGTAAAGGTAAAGAATGAGCCATTTTGAAGAGCCTCATCGGCAATACTAAGGTAGCGTAATTCATTGTCCATGGTAAAGTCACGGAAGATAAATATGGGCAAAACTGCCAATGAATAAAGGATATACCTTATCGTATTGCTTTTAAGAAAGCGCTTCATTAGAATAAGTGTTTATTAATTCCTTTTTATAAAGAATAATATTGCGCGTATAGACGATAAACCCAACAGATTGCCCCAGAATCAGAATTGGATCGCCACGGAAGAGGCCATAACTGAAAATGATTCCAGAGCCAAGAACGCTAATTTGCCAGAAGCCCAAAGGAAGCACCGATTCATTTCTGCGGATTGAATAAACCCACTGGTAAACAAATCGAAGGGTAAAGATGACCTGCCCCAGAGATCCAAATAGGAGCAACCACAAGGGAATGCTTGGATGTGAAAGGAAGTGATCGACAAAGTAGTCTCCGTTTTTTAATACAAATGCAATGGCACAAATGGGGGTGGTAATCAGAATTGCTTTTATTAACAGGGGGATTTTAATCCAGACTCCATTTGCATTTAAATTCCAAATATAGATGTAATAGGTGATAAATTGTCCTAATAGGATGGAAAAATCATTGCGAAACCATCCATAAATGCAAAAAAGGTAAGAGGCTACAATGCTTAATACCCAATAAATGGCTGGCGAAAGTACCTTTTGGGCACGCTCCGACTGTACCCATTGAATTAAGGTACGGGTAAAAAACAACATTTGGGATATAAATCCTAATACGAATATCATTATTACTCTCTTAGTGAATTAAAGTATTTAAAGTTATAAAAAGTGCCTAAAGTACTTAAAGTGAACTAAAGTTGGTGTGCCCAAGTACTTTAGACACTTTAAGTACTTTAGACACTTTAAGTACTTCTTTTCACTTTATTCAATGTTGGTTTCAGTGATTTGGAAATTGATCTTTCGTTTTTTCATCCATCGAAAGGCAAAACAGTCAAACAACGGTGCTACAAGGCGGTTTCCAAGGTTATATTTTGATTTACCGGCCGCCCTGGGAAAGTGTCTGACAGGAACCTGTTTCACCTTGCCGTTTTGCAATTGAATTAAGGCAGGTAAAAAACGGTGCATCCCATTAAACAAAGGTATGCGTCTGGCATATTCGGTCTTCATTATTTTTAACGGACAGCCCGTATCGGTGATTCCATCTTTTGTCATCAAACGACGAAATCCATTGGCAATTATGGATGATGATTTTTTCACAAACGAATCTTTACGAACACTACGAATGCCAACCACCATCTCGAAATCTTCCATATAAGGAAACAGCAGGTTAAAATCCTCAGGGGTAGTTTGTAAGTCTGCATCCATATATCCCAGGTAGGTGGACCAGGTGGCATCAATGCCGGCTTTTAAGGCAGCGCTCAATCCTGCATTTTTTGAAAAGCTAAGATGGTAGAAATGCTTTTGACGGTTACAAACTTCCACAATCCGCTCTTTGCTTCGGTCAGTGGAACCGTCGTTTACAAACAATATACATGCGTTTAAAGACGATTGGGTTACAAATCTTGAGAGTTTTTGCTCAAGGGTAAAGATGTTTTCCTCCTCGTTAAATACCGGAATAATTATTGTTAATTCATAACCTCCCGTTTTGTTCATCTGATAGCTATCGGATCCTCTTTTAGAAGGGAATTGATCCGTCAATCCGATAGCAATCGGATGGGGTTTTTCGATATTTTGATATTCAATCTTCATTTCCAGATATTTAGATTTTAGTTCTCTTTAAAAGTACTCACTAAATTTCTGACCCCGAGCACTCGGGGTCAATACTCTGGTCTCGGGTACTCGGGATCGGGGTGGTATTCCGAAAACACTCTTTCTTTTCCAGCTGACTAAGTTACTTAAAATTAGCATGTAAAAAATTCGTATGCTCACTTTTGTTTTTTTTATGGAGTAATTAGTAGCTTATAATTGTTGGATGACAAATAGAAATTGTTAGGATATTTAGACATGAGCTCTGATAAACGTTCCAAAAAAAAGATTCTGTCAGGTATTCTAACAAGCTGCCAATGTCTGTATATTTTTTCAATTGTTCACAAATTTTGTATCCACTAAAGTAAATATTTTCAGATGTTCATTCATTCATTTATGTGTTTTATATTTAGTCAGATGATTTTTCAACAATAGAAAATGTTTATTTTTACACTTGTCCTCAGTTCCCAAATGAATAGCCTCACTTTTGAGATTAACAATTTTTTCAATTGACCTGTCATTTAATTTGTCAATGGACTATGATATGATCCTAGTTCTGCAAAGGTTACCAATCATTTCCGATCTTCCAAACTATCAACAGGTTTGTTATTAAAAAGAATCATTCTTTTTTGTTAATAACTTCTGTAATTAAAAAGTTAACCGTCTGAAGATTGATTGAATTGATTGGAATAGATTAGTGGCAATGCCTCAAAATCTGAATTTCCAGCCTGCCGTTTGAATTAATTAAATTTCCTTTATCAATTGAATTGATAAGTTGTATTATAAATGTTATATTTACACTTAAATATAACCTGATTTAATTCACCTAATTGATATCCTACCATGAGACTCAAATTTCAATTGACATTATTCCTTATTGCTGCCTTGATGATGGGTACAAGTAGGGGGCAACAACCCGAACCCAAGGTCAAAAATCAAGTTAAACCTTTCTGGCAACTGGCTAAAACACCGCCCATGGGCTGGAATAGCTGGGATTGCTTTGGACCTACTGTTACTGAGGCAGAGGTAAAAGCAAACGCGGACTATATGTCTGACAATCTGAAAAAGCATGGCTGGGAATATGTCATTGTGGACATCCGATGGTATGTTGAAAACGACAAGGCGGGTGGTTACAATGAAAAAGATCCTATTTATACCATGGACCAATACGGTCGGCTGATGCCTGCGGTGAATAAATTTCCTTCTGCAGCCGATGGCAAGGGGTTTAAACTGTTGGCCGACTATATACATTCCAAAGGCCTGAAATTTGGTATTCACCTGATGCGCGGAGTTCCAGTCGAGGCGGTTAAAAAGAAATGTCCAATCATGGGAACCAATCTGAAAGCTTCGGATATTTATTCTGAAAAAATGCAATGCAATTGGGTGCATGATATGTACACGATTGATTCAATCAAAAATGGAGCTCAGGATTACTATAATTCAATATTTAAGCTATATGCCTCATGGGGTGTTGATTACGTGAAAGTGGATGACTTGTCAAAACCCTATCATCAAGCTGAAATTGAATTTATCCGTAAAGCCATTGACCAATCCGGGCGTCCTATAGTTTTTTCAACTTCGCCTGGTGCAACATCACTACAAAAAGCGGAGCACATAATGAACCAAGCCAACCTGTGGCGTATTTGTGATGATTTCTGGGACAATTGGGCGTCACTCAAACCACAATTTAAGCGTTGTGCCGATTGGGCGCCTTACATTGGTACAGGTCACTGGCCTGATGCCGATATGCTTCCCCTGGGACGAATTTCGGTTCGTGGTGAACGCGGAGTGGATCGTATGACCGGATTTAGCCATATAGAACAGTATACACTTATGAATCTTTGGGCTATCTTCCGTTCCCCCCTTATGTTTGGTGGTGACTTGCCCAGCAATGATGCTTTTACCCTTTCACTGCTTACCAATGACGAGGTACTGGCTGTAAATCAGCACAGTGGGGGCAACAGGCAACTCAAAGAACAAAATGGATTAATAGTATGGACAGCCGATGTGCCTAATTCCAAAGACAAATATGTGACATTTTTTAATACCATGGATACTGGTACTTCAGAAATATCAGTTACACTTGCCGAACTTGGTCTCAAAGGAAAGTACACCGTAAAAGACTTATGGAGCAAGGAAAGTAAAGGGACCATTACGGATAAATATGCAGTAGCCGTCGAGCCTCACGCCTCAGTAATGTTGCGATTTTCAAAAGCAAAATAGAATAACTTAATGAAGGGCTTCTCTTCATTCAAGTGAAGCTCTTCATTACTAAAATAGATATACAATAACTTCATACCTGATTTGACCTGTGTTCTACAAATGGTATCAGTAAAAGTTATGCCCTTATTTTTTCAGTAATCGCTTTCCCTCCATTACTTTAACCTTTAATTTAAAGAATTCAAATTTAGATTAATGTCACAACTATGAAGTGAATCCTTTCTATTGAATCGTATTTACTTTTTAAACTACCCGCAGAATTTTCAGAGATTGTCCTTCACTTATTCCAGGATAGCCTTTTTATTACCTCTAATATATTTCATTCTTACCTCCTTCTTACCATATTTTTGTATATACCATATCAAAACTGTATCAAAACTGAATATAAACCGTAACAATACGAATAAGATACGGTGTATATTCGGTATAAATACGGTATAGATATGGTATATACAAAAATATGGTAAGAATAAGGTAAGAATGAAATAAGATGCTGGTACAAAGATATACCGCGATCAACCCAGTTACAAATGGCCTGAATCTTGAATTTTGTAGTTGCCCAAATTACAGGTAAAAATGAAAAAATAGGTTCATAAATCGGGAGAGGTTTAGTGAACCTTCAAGATAGTCAATGCATTGAAGGTCTTTTCACAATATTAGATCGAACACGAGTTCAATCAGATTCCCTAGAATACCAGTTTCAGAAATAGGGTAGGAGTAAAGGGGACCGCATTGGAATAAACCTTGATATCACCCAGTCCCTGAGACAATTGGAAGTTCCGCAGGTTGGAATATTTCAGGTTTTGGGTGTCGAAAAGATTGAGGACTGATACCCCCACTTCGCCAGCAACATGTTGAGGAGTAAATTTATAAGTGAGGGCAACATCCACCCGATTGTAAGAAAAATCATTGGTTCCATTGGCAAACACTTCACGCAAAATTTGCAGGCCTGATCCGTATACATAATTGGCTGAGAGGTAGAATTTTTGAATGTTAAATATCCCGGCCACCTTAAACTCATGAAGTTGATGCTGAGGGGCCAGCGTGTATGCAGGCAATGGTTTACCCAGTGGGGCAAGGCTTTCAAGCGCCTTGCTGAAGGTATAGGAAGCCCATATTGAATGTTTATCAAAATCTTTTTTTGCAAACAAATCGATGCCATAGGTTTTGGCATTTCCAAAGTAAGGGAAGAACCCATCTTTTAATTTGTTACCCACCATGCGTTGTTCGAAAATCCGCTCGGAGATATTCCTGGTTTGTTTGAAATAAGCTTCCAGGTTGATGGTCAGGTTGTTTTTTGAATAGTTGATTTCGCTCACCCAATGCGTTGCGCTTATCACTGGGATATTTTCATTACTGGTCACCCAAAGGAAGGAGTAGTTTTGATCCTTGTCAACATTGGCTTCCTTGTAAATAAACTGATGATAAAGGCCCCATGAAACGGTTAACTTTAACTCTTCGTTGAGTTTGTAACTGGCGCTCAGACGAGGCTCGAAATGTAGCTTCACTTTATTGTCTGACAGGTTTATCCTTGCACCTGTTTTCAGAATCAGACGACTTCCAATGGGCAGATAATCATCAACATATACAAATAACCGATTGTTTTTGAAATTCTGAACGGTGTCGATGGGTACGATATTCTGCATCTTGGTGATGGAAGAAATGTTGGCTGTGTTGTTGTAAATACCTCCACCAAATTCTACCTGATGACCATATGAAAAATGGAGAATATTTTCAATTCTGAAAGAATTTTCAACAATGGAGTTATTGGTGCTATCCTTGTTATTTATATATATATTTTGGGCCGTGGAATCGGTTGTTTGGATCTGCTGGGTGATGTGTTTGGAAAAATCAGAATGGGAAAAAACAAAATTCGAGGACAGTCTGTCAGACCAGACTTTATTGTAAGAGGCCGTCAATCCGCGTTGATTATTCTCTTCCTTGTTAAGCAGGTTCATATTCAAATGGGTTTCATGCATATTACCATTTTTGCCCATAATTTGGCGGTTTATTCCGGCATCGGCTAAAAGGTGAAAATAATCGCCCCCGCCATACATACTTATAAAAAACTGATCCTTGTTATCAAAATTATAAGTGTATTTCAGGTTCATGTCACTGAATTGGTAATCGTCGGGGAAAACGCTCAGGTCAAAGTTAGTATTTTTTAACTTTGTTGAATGGGTATGTGCATTTGATTGGGAACGGGTGGGAGAAAAAATGTTGAAATCGGAAGAGTTGAATAAATTGTAATAGGTTTGACGGTAGGCCATTAGCAGAGACGATTTTTTAAAAAGCGGTACTTCTATCATACCATTTATTGTGGTTGGATTCATATTCAAACTAAAAACAGGCTTTTGCATATTGCCGTTTTTACCCACTATATTTACAATTCCACCTACCCGATCTCCATATTTAGCAGCATAACCACCTTTCAAAATCTCGATTGTTTTTACCAAAAAAGGGTTTATCACGCTTATGTTATCGTTGTAGTTTTTTAATCCAAACAGGGTAAATTTATCGAAGGTCAGCAGACTTTGGCCTTCATAGCAACCCCAAATCAGCAGGTCGGTGGATTGTTCACCTGCGGCTTGTATACCGGGCATTAGTCTGATAAGGTTAAAAACTGCGTTGTCGCCCTGGCCAGGTAGAAAGCGCGATATATTGTGATTGATTGTAATTTTGCCAATGCTTTCACCAACCATCGTGGCTTTCTCCACTTGCTTTTCCTGAACCAGTACTTCGGGTAAATATTGGGTTGCTGATACTAATTTATACTGATGGTTATTGCTGGCATATAAAATAGTATCATAAACGTAATAGCCTAAATGTGAGATGCGTACGTGAAAGAGGCTGTCCGTTGAAGCGGTATAGTTAAAGCTGCCTGTTATATCAGCCAGCATGGGATGGTTGTTGATGATGATACTTGAAAAGGGGAGTGGTTCAAATGAGCCTGCCTCTACAATCTGGCCGGTTATTTGAGTCAACTCTTTGCGATGTTCCTCTTTTTGCCTCTTTTTATTGGGGATGATTATATAGACATCGTCTATTTTTTTGAGTGAAAACGGAAGTCCCAGCAGCAGGTATTCTATTGCTTCTTGTTTGGATTTAAAGGATTTTGAAACAGTAATATGATAGTTGGAAAGTTGATTGTCAGAGTAAGAGAACTGGAAATCATATTGTTCTCTAAGTTGAAGTAAAAGAGAATTAAGCGGTTGATTGGTGGCCTCAACCTTTATTGTTGTGGGTTGAGTGAAGCCTGTTAATGAAAGCAGGATCAATGAACATAGTATGGTTAGTTTACGGATCATTCATTTTCCCTGGTTATCAGATATTGCCCAATAGACAATCGACTGTATTTTAAACCGAGAGCAGGACAAACATACCCTAGTATTTCTTCCACATTCTGATCTTTGGTAAAGTTTCCTGTGTAAAGCGATGAGGGGTTAATATTGGTTTTGATGGTTACCCCATATTGCCTTTCAATTTCCGAGAATACTTTAAGCACGGGGGATGCGGTAAACAGGAAGATATTTTTCTTCCAGGATATTTCGCGGAAAGTTTCAATATCGGTATCAACTTTTATTTTTCCGTTGGTCTGAATTTCGGCTTTGCTGTTCGGCTTAAGAATAGTTTCAAAGCCAACGCTGGATTTTACTTTTACACTTCCCGTGATGCAGGTAACTGTGTAGACTTCATCGCGCGCTAAAATGTTAAAAGTGGTGCCCACTACCTGAGTGCTTCCCATGGCTGATTGAACGGTGAATTTGCGACCTTTTTGAACTTCAAAATAGCCTTCTCCCTTCAATTGAACATTACGGTTGATCTTCCACCAGTATGGATGATAGGTTAATGAACTTTGTGCGTTCAGATTGACTTTTGAATGATCGGGAAGTTCTGCTACCAAATGTTGGCCTGCAATCGTTTCAACGGTAATGTTGTAAAAGCGAAGGAAGCTGACAAGGGATAAAATAACTACAATGCATGCTGCGACTGCCCATTTGGTAAGGGTAAAATGAAAGTATAAGGAACGACCTTTGGGCTGGGTATCGACCATGGCTTCGAGATTGGCCCAAACCTCAGATTGACTTTTTTCCCAGAGGAATGTTCCTCCCTTGAAAAAAGTTTCGCTCTGTTGGTCAACAGCTGAAAGATCAATATGTTTCTTGTATGGTTTCACTTGGTAATGTCAATTTTAGTCCGGTTCAAACTACAACTTATTAAGAATAAAATGAGTCCCGATATTTTGTCTTTCAGATGAATTCTCAGGTGATCGAGGGCTTGGGTCATCCGTTTTTCGATGGCTTTTGCACTGAGACCCAGATGATCAGCTATTTCTTTGTATTTCAATTCGTCCACCCTACTCATTAAAAAGACAGTACGTTGTTTTTCCGGCATTGATTGTAAAGCTGCGTCATAGGCTTTTTTAAGTTCCTGATAGTCGATTTCTTCTTCGGTTGTACAACTATTATTGTTGGGTTGAAATGTTTGAAAAAAGGTAAAAGCAAGTTGTTTTTTACGATATTGGGTGATAAATAAATCACCGGCAATTTTGAAGAGCAGACCTTTTACCTTTTTAGGGTCAATGATTAATTGTTTTTCCCAAACAAGCATAAAGGTTTCCTGTGCAATGTCGGTAGCTGCCTCTTCGTTGCCTGAACGGTAAAGGATATATCTTCTAAGGTCCTCAAAATGAGTGTTAAATAACGAGCTGAATGCTTCTTTTTTCAACTTAATTCATTTTTCAATTACCTCAAAGATAGAAGAAAAATACCAAAGGAGAGCTACGAGGGGTAACTCTCTTTTGATGACATAACTATTTAAATCCTAATTCAATGATTGCCCATTCCACCATTTCCACCCATATTATTATGGTGATGGTTTTTAAGATCTGCTTTGGGCATTTTACCTTCTAGTTTGATTTCGATGGTTTCAGCTCCGGTAGTCAGTTCGGCTAAGTTGTCACATTTACCATCGCCATAATTGAGTTCCCCCATCACGATACCATTTTGACTAAATTGTACAATTCCCTGTACTGCGTGACGGCAATCCTCCAGACGGATCAAAGGATCGGTAATCAGCCTGGTATAAGTGTTGCCGGTAGAACTTTCCACCTTGACTGATCCGCTGATCTGAATCATATCGTCATCGTTTTCCAATGGGGTATTCAATCCCTTAATCCATTCGCGGACAATATCACCAACGCGGGTTATGGTAGTGCCATCGGCCAGAGTAAAGGTTACATTGCTGTTGATGGTCATTTTACGGGCTGTAGTAGAATCGGTATTAAATGTCTGGGTGCTGGTGCCTTCAATTCCGATTGAGTCGATTGAGCAACCAATGAACGAGATTTTACGTGTTCTTCCGTCTATTCCTTTATCACCGAATAATTCAATTTTAACAATCCCGCTGAGTACCCTTCCGTTTCTGGTTACAGTGCTGTCGCCATAGTCAATGGTAATGATCACAGGATAACCTGTAACAGCAGTATCGATTGACACTACAGGAGATTGGCCTTTTAAGTAATGAAAGTTCTGACGGCCTTCGCATAAGTTCGATTTTCTGCCTTTGAAGTGTGCAAGTTGTCGCAAAATGTGTTCGTATCCTGCATAGAAATCCGTTTCGAAGTTAGCTTCCTGATCCACCCCTTCAATAGCTACATCATTAACAGCAATAGTTGCTGATTTTAACTGCAAAGCACTTAAAGCAGTTGAAGCAGTAGTTTGATTTACTCCATCCTTTTTTGCGCAAGAGAAAAAGGCAAAAGTGAGAATTAGGAGTAAGGCTAGAATTTTTGTTTTCATCTTTTTTGAATATTTAAATGGTTTAAAATTTATTCTTTAACCTATATCCGTAATAACAGGCGCTTACCCTACTTTATTTTTGAAATATATTTTTTAAGATGGGTGCAAGGTAGTTGACAATTGTTTTAAAAGCCTATTAATATAGTCTTTAAGTGTAAGGTAATGAGCTAAATAGGTAAGCAATTTAATCTGTTTATTTTTCAGTTTAAGTTTTCAGTTTTGTTTTCTCACTTTCCTACACTTCCTATACTTCCTACAGTACTATTTTGATTTTTCGCATTTTGTCCATACCATAGTTATATTGGGATTAGGCAAAGAGAAGTGTGAAATGCGAAATTTCAAAATAGTACTGTAGGAAGTATAGGAAGTGTAGTAAATGAGAGGACGAGTTAGCAATTGGATTTTAAGCTATAATTCTTCAAACCAGATGTCAGGATCTGCTTAAATGAGAATTGAAAGTCTATGTTAAGACCGATACAATCATCTGATTGACTTTATGAATGCTTATTTTCATTTTCTGGTGTTGTTTGATAGCGTGGTATTTCAATAAAAAAAGTAGTGCCGGTTGAAGCCGAAGTTTTATAGGTTATGGTGCCTCCAAAACTCTGAATGATATTTTGGACAATGGATAGCCCAAGACCCATACCGCTGGTTTTGGTGGTAAAATTGGGCTCAAAGAGGTGTTTTTGAGCTTCTTCACTGATTCCGGTTCCATTGTCACTGATACCAATCAAGGCAATAGATTCATCTTTTTGAATTGTAATGTTAATCTCCCCCGGTTGTTCCATAGTCATTGACTGAATTCCGTTTTTAATCAGGTTCAGGAATGCTCTTGAAAGTTGTTCTTTGTCGGCAAAGATCAAAACCTCCTTTCCCGAGTCCTCGGGATTCATTTCAAATGAAAAATGAAGATTCTCATTGGGTTCAAACAATGCACATACATTTTTCAGCACTTCAATCAGGTTGAAAACTTCATTTTTGGCTTTGGGTATTTGGGCAAAGTTTGAAAACTCAGTAGCAATATCTGAAAGGGTATCAATTTGTTCAATCAGGTTTTGGGTCACACGATCGAAGAAATCGTCATAGTGTTCTTTATTCTCGGCTTTGGCTCGCTGAAGATACTGGATATTGAGTTTCATAGGAGTAAGGGGATTTTTTATCTCATGGGCGACTTGTTTGGCCATTTCGCGCCAGGCAGATTCACGTTCTGATTTGGCCAATAGCTCCGCACTTTCAGCTAGTTCATTAACTTTATGGTTGTATTCACGAACCAGCGCGCCGATTTCGTCTTCGCCCTGATAATTAATTTGTTCACTTTTCTTTCCCAGTTGAATGCCTTTTAGTTTTTCACGGATCAGGCTAAGAGGCAAAGTGATTTTGTTGGACAATACAACTGCAACGATCACACTGGCCAGAAACAGCAGTAAGTATAGATTTATAAATGCAACGATGAAGGTGGAGATATTTTGTTTCAACTCATCCTGACGGGTAAAATAGGGTAAGTTCAGATACCCCAGGTAATCTCCCATATTATTCATAATAGGCTCATAGGCAGATAGGTAAGAGAGGTTACCTATTTTTTCAGGCTGAAAGTAATCCAGTTGATATCTTTCAGATAATTCATAGAATGCCTCGGAATTCATTCTTTCTGAGGTAATCCCCTGACGGAATATTTCAGGTCGCGAGGAGGCTATCAATTCTCCTTTAACATCGTAAATATTGATGTCGGCCCTGAATTCATTGGAAAGTTTATATAATTCCTCAGAAAGCCATAGCCGTAGGTCGGGAGTAATGGAAGCAACACTGTCGAGACGGCTGTCTATTTCACCTGAAATGGAATTCATTTTTTCCTGAAGGTCAACCTGATGCCGGTTTTGGTATTCTTTAATGTTATAATAGATCGTTCCGGCAGCCACAAAAAGCAGTGAGATCAGTACAACCGATATAATGGCAACCTGAATTCTAAAACGCAGATCACGAGGGATGATCATTTTGCGTAGCTTGGGATTTCCCGCCATCATAATAACTAAGACCAATGCAAAATAGAATACAAAAATATAGGGGAAGGAAATAAGATAATCTACAAAACGTAGAGATCGATTACTTACAATGAGATAGTTCTTTTCGCCGAATTTATAAACGATATGATCATAACCATCCCATTTCTGAAGATTGAATTCAGTCTTTGATTTGTCAATATTATACGATTGCAAATAATAGTTGTAGGTATACTCACCCGAACGATTGACCAATTCGTTGTCAAAATATTTGGCATAAGAGAGGTACTTATACCTAAAAGGCTTAATCAAAGTTTTGTCCATGAGCAATTCCGGAAAGCCAATACCTTCAGAAATGGGTTTTGAATTCATGGCAACGAATATTGAAAATCCATTGATATCACGCTTTAGCGGATAATGAAGTTTCCCTAAATAGGACACTCTTCCCTCCATGTTATTCATAAAATAGAAATCGCTTCCGGGAATCTGTGTTCCTGCTCTGGCAATCATTTTGTCGAAGTAAGGGAAACAGGGTTCTAAAACATTTTCAGGCTTAATCAATACAGGGTTCGTGCTGGTACAGAAAGTATATCGAATCTCGTATTTCCTAAAATAGCCATCAAAATAGTTTCGGTTGAGGTAGTTTTCCAATTCTTCATAGGGCGGTGTAAGCAATTTAGGAATGATAGAATCGGCATTAAACTGATCTTGCATATTGTTAAGGAACACCTCGGCAACCGGATCTTGCTCTGAGCTTAAATTAACGGCCATTAATTTTTGTACCTGAATATCGCGGTCGGCAATGGTTTGGTATATAACTATCAGGCTTACAACTGAAAACAAGGTGATAAATATGATGGCATAAGATAATGAAAACCTGGCTATGTGCAGTTTTTTTATCTGCAGATGCAATAAATTGACACAGAAAAACAGAGATAACAAATAGAATGGAGGTGTATTAAAAAGAATACACAATAAGATTGAAACAGGTATTGCAAACAAATGGAACCTCAGGTACCTTGACTTGTTAACCAGGTGTTCAGTTTTTTCGAAGATTCTCAGATTGATCAAAAAGATGGAAAATAGCAACAAGGCGATTGCTAAATGGCTACTTATACTGAATTGATCGATGTCAGTTATTCGGTTTAATTTGTACGTAATGTTGCTGTTGCGTATCAAATTGCTGATCATCAGTCCAACTAGTTGATAGAGCGAACCGGCAAAAATGAACAATGGGATTATCATTTTTTTAGCTGATTTGCCATGCAAAGCGTCCCGATAAAAATCGGGATTGACGAATACCAGGCTCCAGAAGAAGAAGAGAGTTGTAATAAGAAAAAAGTCGCCCAAGGAGGGGAGACACTCGGATAGTGCGTAATATTTGGCACTGAAAATTTCCAGATGATTCCAGATGGTGGGAATCCCAAAAATGATGTGAATACCATAAATCAGAATAAGGATCACAGTTAAACCCGAGATTTTTACCAAGAAATTTACTTCACGGAAATCGTTCATTTTCCTGTAAAGGGCCATTAATAATAATATGAGTCCCAACCAATACAATAAAGCTGTAAAATAGAGTTCTGATTCGATCAACCTCCTATTTCCTGCAGGAACTACCGAGAAGAGATATTGGTTATTCAAATTATGAATTTCATATGAATTTATATCCTTCTCGGGTGCGATTTGAAAATTGGAAGGTAATTTGAAAGGCTTTATAAAAGTGTTTTCAAGGAACTGGTTTTCATAGGAATAATCATTTTTTATGTGGATCAGGCCAATGAGTTGATGGTTGCCTACCACCCTTTTCTGAGCCTCAAAGATCCCGTTCGGTAAAAGCAATAATCCATCTTTGTTTGAAAATCGAGAGGTTATATTCGGAAAGGAAAAATGGTTGCTCGACCAGTACACTATTTGCTGATCTTTAAAAATAATGAAGCCAAGTCCCTCATCTTCGTATAGGTGATTGAAATTCGAAAAGATGGACACATAATTTTCAGAAAGCAAGGCGCTGGATATTTTCTTTTCTGCATTGTCAAGGCATCGTGATAGTTTCAATTCCTTTTCAAGCAATGTTTTCTGAAAGGACTGAATGAGTTTTATTTCAGTCTCATTAGAAAGTATCCGGTGTTCCAGAACCGAGGCCACCAAAAAAAGCAGTGCCGAAAGGATCGCTAAAAGATATTTTCTGAATTCCAACATGTCATACTATAATTAAAGTGTCTAAAGTACTTAAAGTGAACTAAAGTATTTAAAGTGACTAAAGTGACTAAAGTATTTAAAGTGAACTAAAGTGTCTAAAATACTTGGGCACCCTAACTTTAGTTCACTTTAAGTACTCTAAATACTTTAGTTCACTTCTTAATTATCCGGTTTACAGCCAAAATGGCGGGAGTAAATTCATTGATGGTGATAGGGTTCCCCTTTTAGTATGGTAAATGCACGGTACAATTGTTCGGCAAAAATGAGCCTGACCATTTGATGTGAAAAAGTCATTTTTGACAAACTTATCTTGCCCGTTGCCCTTGAATAAATAGCTCCTGAAAATCCATATGGACCCCCAATTACGAATACCAGACGTTTGATCCCTGAAAGCATTTTCTTCTCCAAAAACCGTGCAAATTTATTCGACGAAGCTTCTATTCCCTGTTCATCGAGGAGAAATAATTCGTCAGATAGAAGTATCTGCTGCAAAATCAGCTCCCCTTCTTTTTCTTTTTGCTGCTCTTTGCTAAGATTTTTGGAGTTTTTAATATCAGGAATAATCTTCATTTCAAACAGGATGTAATGGGGTATCCGTTTCATGAATATTTCCAATCCTTTTTGAAGATAATCTTCGTCCGTTTTTCCAATTACAAGAAGGCAGATTTTCATTTGAATTTTGTTACTTTTACAAAGGTATTTCTTTCATGAAATAATTGCATGATTTTTGTTGATGATTTCCGTTGAATGTAATTGGTACAAAAATTAATTAAAATGAAGAATTCAAAATTCAAGATTGTTTTTTTGTTTTTTGCCTTGTTTGTCATTGTCCCTCAGGTGTTTTCGCAGATTCCTGATGAGATTGTGCTGAGTATTCAGAATGGCAATGACGAAATGCTGGCAAATTATTTTAATGAGAATGTTGAATTGGTAGTTGAAAGCCATGACGATGTTTTCAGTAAAGCGCAGGCTAAACAGATTGTAGCTGAGTTTTTTAAGGCCAACAAGCCCAAACAATTCAGTATTATTCATCAGGGAGGTAAAGATGGCGCCCGTTATGCCATCGGAAGTTTGGTTACTGGCAACGGTACTTTCAGGGTTTACTTTTTGGTTAAAAACAAACAGAATAGCCCCTATATTCATCAATTACGCATTGAAAAACAGGGTTAATGCATGGACGGATTGTTAGAAAATTAATTTATATTTGGGAAAGAATTCTTAGAAAGGCAAAACGAATTACTTTCCCTGGTTTTGAAGGGATGCCCCTCTATAATGTGATGGTCTTTTTCTGGCGTAGCATTGTTGATGGATCATTGACAAACCGGGCTTCTGCCGTTACATTTAGCTTTTTCATGGCGTTGTTCCCGGCCATCATTTTCCTGTTTTCCTTAATTCCCTATATTCCAATTGATAATTTTCAGACCGAATTGTTTTTGCTCATCAAAGACATGGTTCCTGCAACTGCTTTTTTAGCCATCGAAGAAACTGTTCAGAATATTATTACCCAGCCACGTGGTGATTTACTTTCTCTTGGATTTTTTATGGCACTTATTTTCGCGACCAATGGACTGGCCTCAATGATGAGCGGATTTGATGCTTCACTTCACACTTTTGAACGCCGCACCTGGCTCAGCCAACGTCTTATTGCATTGTTGCTTCTTGTAATCCTTTCTGTATTGATCACTCTTGCTATTGGACTGATCACCACTGGTCAGTATCTTATCAATTATTTGGCTGCCAATGGTTATTTGAAAGACCATTTCATCATTTATACACTGACAGTTGGCAAATGGCTGGTAATAGTGTTTCTGTTTTTCATTGCCAATTCGTTTTTATATTACCTGGCACCTGCAAAAAAAACTGAATGGCGGTTTATCTCAGCGGGAAGTACTCTTGCTACCGTACTCTGTGTATTAACATTTATCGGTTTTTCATTCTATATCAACCATTTTGGACAATACAATAAACTGTATGGATCAATAGGTACCTTACTGGTAATTATGCTTCTAATGTACCTTCTATCGCTTATTCTATTGGTTGGATTTGAATTGGATGCCAGCATCAATGAAGCAATAAAACACTCAAAGAGAGAAACTTTTCGCAATAAAGATGAGCTAATCTGAGCTACTTTCCCATTCTAAATAAAATTTCTTTTTCTTCTTTGGAAAGAGAACCGTAACCTGACTTACTGATCTTCTCCAGAATTTCATTCATACGGGTTTGATCCTGATTTTTTAACTGATTGTATTCTATATCGTTAACTGGTTTGCGGTAACTTACTTTTACTTTAGGTTGAGAAGTAAATAATTTTTTTAGACTATTCAGAAGCCATGTTACCCCTTTGGCCGGGTCAAAGCCCTTACGAAGTTGAAGTATATAAATCATTCCCCAGAAAGCGCCACCCAAATGTGCCAGATTTCCACCCGCATTAGTTGAAGAAATGCCAATTATATATAGAAGTACAGAGAACAATGCGATATATTTCATTTTTACCGGTCCAATGAACATCAGATGAATGGTGTGGTTGGGAGCATATATGGCCAGGGCTGTCACAATGGCAATTACCGAAGCCGATGCTCCAAGTAATCTTGAATTGGCAAGGGTTTCAGAAAAGACGGGGAATAGATTGTATCCTAAAACATAGAAGAGTCCTCCGGTAATTCCTCCCAAAAGGTAGATGGCAATCAGCTTTCCCTGATCGAAATAACCAAGAAAAATCTGTCCCATCCAATACAACCATAATATATTGAACAAGATGTGAAGGAAATCAAAATGCAAGAACATATAGGTGAACAGTGTCCATGGTCTGCTGGCCAAAGTATGCACATCAGCCGGAAGGGCGAGCCAGTCAATGAATGGAAATTCAGCGCCTGCCAGAAAATAAAATACATTGACAATGCGGATCAATAAAAACACCCCCAGGTTGATGTATATCAAACGGGTCAATGCTGATCCTTCCTTGAATGATTCTTTTATTTCAGTTAAAATGTCCATGTTCAACTATTTATAAATCCCTTTTGGGGAGTTTAATAAAAATTGTTCGTGTGCCTGTTCCAGTATTTTATCATGAGGAAGCCGAAAAGCATTCCTCCAAGATGCGCAAAATGAGCAATGTTACCTCCCGAGTTGGTCAATCCGCTATACAATTCAATGGCTCCATAACCTGCAACAAAATATTTGGCCTTGATAGGAATAGGAGGAAAGAGCAGCATCAGTTCGGTATTGGGGAAAAGCATACCAAAACCAAGCAGAATTCCAAATACGGCACCTGAAGCTCCAACCGTCGGAACGTTTAGAATCGAATTTAATTTGCCGGCCTGACCTACATAGTTTTGACCCTGGCTTATAATATCAGCTCCATGAGCCATAACATCCTGAACTACTTCTGGAGTCAATTTGGCAGCAATGTATTGAAATTCAATGTAGTTAACAAAGCTGTAAAAGACGGCAGCCCCAATTCCGGTTACAAAGTAGAAAATGAAAAAGCGCTTAGGACCCCATACATTTTCGAGTACCCGGCCAAACATCCACAGTGCGAACATATTGAACAGTAAATGCATGAAGCCACCATGCATAAACATATGCGTGACCAATTGGTAAGGTTCAAAATCTGGCGAATTAAAATAATGAAGTCCTAAAATATTGGCCAGATCGATACCACGCATGTTTAAAACATAGGTTGCAAGCAACATGATAACATTAATGATAATTAGGTTTTTAACAACCGGTGGAAGGGTATTGGAACTGGTTCTGAAATTTTGCATCGTATTTCTGTTTTTTTTTTTGACGTTAGATTAACCTGGTTTCTCAATATTCGCACCAAGATTAAACTTCCTCTGCCAAAGTAGTTATTTTATGTTTTCATATTACATTACCGCCATAATGTCATTTCAAAAGTTTTTCAAAGTCTTCCAATGGCATGATGGATAAAATCTTTTTACCTTTTGGCGAAAAATTAGGTGTCTGACAGGCAAAAAGATTATCAATTAATTCGCTGATCTCGATTGGTTTCAGAGCATGCCCATAGGGTATTGCAGAGGCCTGTGCAAGTGAAATAGCCACCGTTTCGCGGGCTTTCCCCTGAAGTGTGGCTGGTGAATTTTTATATTCTTCGAGCAAACTTTCGATAATCTCAACAGGTGATGAGGTATTCAATACTCCCGGCGTACCATTGATGATGAAAGTATTTTTACCAAATTCCCTTACATCAAATCCCAAAGCTCCCAAGTCGGGCAGGATGCTGAGCAAAAGTGTAGCGTCAGAAGCGTTCACTTCAAAGGTCTCAGGGAATAGTTGCTGCTGACTGGCCACCTCATGGGTTTCCATTACCTGCATCAAACGTTCATAAAGAATGCGTTCATGGGCTCTCTTTTGGTCTATGATCATCAATCCCGATTTAACAGGTGTCAGGATGTATTTGTTTTTAAACTGAACTGAACTTTTTACCGTTTGCTGTTCTTCCATCCTGAATTGAATCGGTTCATCAGGAGTATCTGTCTGCTCTGCATAATTGGGTTCGAGGCCTTGGTACAATGAATGCCAGTTGGTCAGGTTACTGCGTGAAGCGGGTGCTGGCTTATAATTATTGTTGATTCCAGAATTGCTATTCGAGGGCGATGACTGTTCAAATGGATTGTAAGCCTGGTTAACTTTTATTTTCGGAGCATGGACATCGGCATAATTATTGAGAGGCATGGGTATTTCCACACTTCCTGCCTGATCAAAATCGATGGATGGCACGATGTTGAACTTACCCAAGGCTTCACGCACGGAGGCTTGTAATATCTGCCAGATGGCCAATTCGTTTTCAAATTTGATCTCCGTTTTGGTAGGATGGATATTCACATCGATGTCAGCGGGATCAATATCGAAATAAATAAAATAGGATGGAACGGCATCAGGGGGCAACATTTTTTCAAAGGTCAGCATAATGGCACGGTGAAAATACGGGTGCTTCATAAATCGCTGATTGACGAAAAAGAATTGTTCGCCAAATGTTTTTTTTGCATGCTTTGGTTGTCCGATGAACCCGGTTATTTTAGCCAATGATGTTTGGGTATCAAGTGGAATTAAGTTTTGATTGATACTTTTTCCAAATAATGAAACGATCCGTACCCGTTTATTTGAGCCGTTCAATTCATAGATTACTGATCCATTATGCTGCAATGAAATCGAAATTTCTGAATTCGCCAATGCAATACGTTGAATTTCATTGATGATATGTTTAAATTCTGCTGGATTTGACTTGAGAAATTTACGGCGCGCAGGAACATTGAAAAACAGGTTTTTAACCTGTATGTTGGTACCACTATCGCAGTTGACAGGCTCCTGAGAGATGATGCTTGAACCCGAAATATGAATATAGGTTCCCAAATCCCGATCATGCTCTTTGGATCGCAGTTCAACTTCGGCAATTGCAGCAATTGAGGCAAGCGCCTCGCCCCTGAAGCCCATGGTGCGAATGGCAAAGATATCATTGGCCGACTTGATTTTCGAGGTTGCATGGCGCTCAAATGACATACGGGCATCGGTATCCGACATCCCACAACCATTGTCGATGATCTGAATCAGGGTGCGGCCAGCATCTTTAATGTTGATCTTTATATTGGTTGCCCCTGCATCAATAGCGTTTTCCACCAATTCTTTTACTACCGAAGCAGGTCTTTGAATGACCTCTCCGGCTGCAATCTGGTTGGCTACAGAGTCTGGAAGTAATTGTATAATATCTGGCACAATAGAAAAGTTGTACTAATTTAAGAAAAAAATAATTCAATTCGATTAGAATGATTAAATTTACAATAAATACATGTTCAATTTAATAAATCAATCATACTTAGTCTTGAAATTCAAACATTTTGCTAGTTTTCTGAACCGATGATTGCTAATCATTTTGTTTTTGCAAATTTAACAATTCTCACTGACTTTGGGATTGTTATAAATATATTTGTGGTCATAGATTCTAGTGTTGTGTCGAGGCTAATATTTCGCAAGATCATTTAAGGTCGTCAGGAACCATGATCGAAGAGAGGCCCTGATAGAAACAATCACAGTTTGTTGGATATAATTATTCAATTCTCTTCAACTAGTAGATTAAGTATGGCATCATATTTGGAACATTTGTATATTTTTGATCCAAATTTAATCTCATGGATATTTTACTGCTGATTGTCGGAGGCTTTTTTGGATTTATCATTTCATTTTTAGTAATGAAATCAAAATTGAACCGACAGAGCAATACCTCGTTGCATGAAAAATTGATGGCTGAGCAACAATTTTCTATCCAGAGATTTGAGTTGGAAAAGGCAAAGTCACTTTTTGAAGACAGGAACAATTCCTTACTCAAAGAGCGCGGTGAATTGCTGCAGCAAATCCAATTATTGCGCACTGAAGGGGGGATTCAAAGTCAGCAGTTGGCCCGTGATGAGGCGGATTTCAGCAACCTGCAAGAGAAACTTGACTTTCAGAAAAAGGAAATGGAACAAGTTCAGCAGAAATTCACTACTGAATTTGAAAACATTGCTTCTAAAATATTGAAGCAAAATACACAGGACTTTTCAATGTCCAATCAGAAAAATATTACAGAATTGCTGCTTCCATTGAAAGAAAAGATTCAGCTTTTCGAGAAGAAAGTAGAAGACACCTATGAAAAAGGGCTGAAAGATCAAACCGATCTGAAGGCAGAACTGAAAAAGCTGCATGATCTGAACTTGAAAATCAGTGATGAAGCCAATAACCTGACCAAAGCATTGAAAGGCGATGTGAAAAAACAAGGCAACTGGGGAGAGGTAATTCTTGAACGCATTCTTGAACGATCAGGACTTACCGAAGGACGAGAATACATCAAGCAGGAGAGTATGGTAGCAGAAAATGGTCAACGGTATCAGCCTGATGTGGTGATTCATCTTCCTGACCAGAAGCATATTGTGGTTGATTCGAAGGTGTCGCTGGTGGCTTACGAACGACTGGTGAATGCAGGGAGTGAAATAGAACGTTCCATTTTTGTGAAGGATCATTTATTAAGTGTTAGAAGCCATA
>Ga0209123_1001436_pt1 | contig 23644 bp, 20 predicted proteins | sample BarGraIncu00431A_FD_184500 | JGI IMG/M metagenome (GOLD analysis project Ga0209123, IMG submission 184500) | Arctic peat soil microbial communities from Barrow, Alaska, USA - Barrow Graham LP Incubations 004-31A (SPAdes) (version 2) | ecosystem: Environmental > Terrestrial > Soil > Wetlands >...
GTCAGATGAGTCCCCCCCTGCAGGTCGAGACCGAGATGGATCTTGTCCTTGGGAAGGAGGCCGCCCCACCAGGAGGGGAGCGGTGCAAGGAGCGTCGGCGTCAGGTAGACGCACGAGGCAAGAATAAAAAGAACAATCAGTGAGATGCGCCAGGTATAACCCTTGGTCATGAGAAAACTCCTTTTCAGGGATATTAGATCAGTACTAGTCCTTCTTGACGGATGCGATGAAACCCTTGTTGACCTTGACATTGACGCCCGGAGCTATCTCCAGGGTCACCACCTGATCGTCAAGCGCGCTCACCTTGCCGTGCATGCCGCCGGCGGTGACCACCAGATCGCCCTTCTTGAGCGATTCGAGAAGTGCACGGTGCTCTTTTGCCTTTTTCTGCTGCGGGCGAATGAGCAGGAAATAAAAGATGGCGAACATGAACACGAGCGGGATCATTCCCTGAAACTGGGCCATCATGCCACCAGCGGAAGCCCCACCAGCGGGCCCCCCCATTGCAAACGCCAAACCAAACATGTTCTTACCTCCTGGATTAGTTACTTATCGGCTCTTGCACTTCGAGTAGCGGTGTATCGGTAATCATATCCTCATATCCGTGTAAGACGCATTACATGCGTACCGTTTTTCGTACCGTTCCGGCATATCGGTGTATCGGTCAACATATCGTGTAGAGACGCATTGCATGCGTCTCGCTTTTCGTCCTGTTTCGGCAGATCGGCTCCGGCCGGCGGCGCTGAGACGCATGCAATGCGTCTCTACCTTTCTGGTAATGTCCTTCCGGAACTGCGGCCCGACTAGTACGGGGGATTCTCTCCCCTTTTGGCGTAAAATTCCTTCCTGAAACTGACGAAGGTCCCGGCGGCGATCGCGGCGCGCGCCTGCGTCATCAGGTTCAGGTAAAAGTGCAGGTTGTGCCAGCTGTTCAGCCGGGAGGCGAGGATCTCCTGGCTGCGGTACAGGTGCCGCAGGTAAGCCCTCGAATAGTTTCGGCAGACGTAGCAGTCGCACTCGGCGTCGACCGGCCCGGCGTCCTCGGCGTAGATCGCCGCCTTGATGTTGATCCTGCCGAAAACCGTGAAGAGCGCGCCGTTACGGGCGTTTCGGGTCGGCATGACGCAATCGAACATGTCGAAGCCGTTGTGGATCCCTTCCACCAGATCCTCCGGGGCGCCGATCCCCATGATGTAGCGGGGGTGGTCTTCCGGCAGGATGTCGGAGCACTCCTGCATCATCTCGTACATGACCGGCTTTTCCTCGCCGACCGAAAGCCCCCCCAGGGCGTAGCCGTCGAAGCCGATTTCGGCCAGCTGCAGCGCGCTCTCGCGCCGGAGCTCCGGGTGCATGCCGCCCTGCACGATCCCGAAGAGCGCCTGATCCGGGCGGCTGTGGGCGACCTTGCAGCGCTTGGCCCAGCGCGTGGTGAGCTCCAGCGATTTTTTCACATAGGAGTATTCAGCCGGATAGGGCGGGCACTCGTCGAAGCACATGGCGATGTCGGCCCCCAGCGCCTCCTGGATCTCGATGGAGACCTCAGGGGAGATGAAGTGGCTGGAGCCGTCGATGTGGGAGCGGAATTTTACCCCTTCCTCCGAGATCTTGCGCAGTTCCCCCAGGGAGAAGACCTGGAAGCCGCCGGAGTCGGTGAGGATGGGACGGTCCCAGTGCATGAAGCGGTGCAGTCCGCCCATGCGGGCTATCAGTTCGTGCCCGGGCCTGAGGTAGAGGTGGTAAGTGTTGGCGAGAATTATCTGGCTTCCCACCTCGACCAGTTCCTCGGGCGTCATCGCCTTGACCGTCGCCTGGGTGCCGACCGGCATGAAAATCGGGGTGTCGATCTTGCCGTGTGTGGTTGTCAGAGAGCCTAGTCGGGCGGCTGAGCCCGGGTCTTTCTTTATAAGTTCAAACGTCATAGCAGACAAAAATATCCCGTTACCTTAAGAAATAAACATGGCGTCGCCATAGCTGAAGAAGCGAAAACGCCGGCTGACGGCCTCGCGGTAGGCGCTGAGCATCTGCTCTTTGCCGGCAAAGGCGCACACTAACATAAACAGGGTGGACTTGGGGAGATGAAAATTCGTTATTAACGCATCTGCCACCCGAAAACGGTATCCCGGCAGGATAAAGATATCCGCCTCGCGCTCTCCCCCACGGAGTTCCCCGCTCTCCGCCGCGTGTTCCAGTGCGCGCAAGGCAGTCGTGCCGAGCGCAATCACCCGCCCGCCGCGCGCCCTGGTGCGGGCCACCGCAGCGACAGTCTCGGGGGGGATCCGGTACCATTCGCGGTGCATGACGTGGCCGGAAAGCTCTTCCACCCGGACCGGCATGAAGGTGCCCAGGCCGACATGGAGGGTGAGCGGCGCGATCTCCGCACCTTTTTCCCGGATCTCTTGAAGGAGCGCCGGAGTGAAGTGAAGGCCGGCCGTAGGGGCTGCCACCGCCCCCTTTTCCCGGGCGAACACGGTCTGGTAACGCTCCAGATCCTCCCCCTCGGGAGCCCGCTTGATGTAGGGGGGAAGCGGCATGCTCCCGGCCCCCTCCAGCCAGCCCCAGAAATCGCCGCAACCCTCGAACCCGACCCGCCATTCGCCGGCTTCCCGCTCACCAACCGTCGCGACGACCCCGGCGCTCAAAAGGACCCGGCAGCCGGGCTTGGGGGTCTTGGAAGCCTTGATCAGGCAGCTCCAGAGCTCGCCCTCCCCTGCCAACCGGCGCACCAGGAAGATTTCCACGGCGCCGCCGCTCTCTTTTTTCCCCTGCAGCCGGGCCGGGATGACGCGGGTGTCGTTCAGGACCAAGAGGTCGCCGGGACGAAAAAGTTCCGCCAGGCCTGCGATCGTCAGCTCGCCGAGCGCGCCGTCGCTTCTGCCGAGCGTCAGCACCCGGGAGGCGTCCCGCCGTGCCGCCGGATGCTGGGCGATCAGTTCAGGGGGGAGTTCGTAGTCGAAATCGGAAAGAAGCATAGTCAGCGCCCGTACCCCTTGGTAAGCGTCACCCCGGGATAGTAATAGGAGAGGATCTCGCGATAGGAAAAACCGTCGCCGGCGCGCTGCTTGGCTCCCCACTGGCAAAGCCCGACTCCGTGGCCGCTTCCGGTCCCCGAGACGATGCAGTCCTCACCGGAGGCCTTAAGCTCGAAGTTGGTGCTCTTGACGACACCGTACCCGAGAGCCTTGCGAAAGGCCACGCTCGGCACCAGGACCCGCCCCTTTGCCGAGAACACCGCGACATCCTGCACCCGGCCGCTCTCATTGCGCCCCTGGACCTTCAGCTCCCGGAGCCCCGCGACCTGGTACCCGGCGCCCCTGAGGAGCGCTTCCACCTTTTTAAGGGGGATGGTCTGCTCCCACTTGAGCGGATTGGCCTGCTGGCAGTATTGACAGGGGACGCCGCGCAGATAAGCTACCGGCTGTCCCCAGACGTGTTCCGCCGACTCGGTGTGCCCGCCGCAGTTGGAGTGGTAGAAGGCCTGGATCACCTTCCCCTCGTAGCCCAGCACCTCGCCCGCGGTTTCCTGCACCCCGCGCGCCGCCCGGCTGTCCTCGACGTCGCACCCCTCGTACACCTGGTCCATGACGCTCGATTCCAACTGGTAGGGTGCACCCCGGCGCGCCTGCTTCTGGTATATCGCGTAGGAGCGAGCGATGACCGCCTGCGCCTTCACGGCCTCCATGGGCCAGGCCGAGGAGATCTCGCAGTTGATGAGACCGATCAGGTACTCCTCGAGCGGCAATTCGTTCACCACCAAAAGCCCGCGGTCCGCAGCGGTCACCTCGAGAAGCCCACGGTAACCCTTACCGTTCACCGTCACCCGCACCGGCGCCGAAGCGATCAGCCCCGAGACGATCCGGCCATTCAGCGAAATCCCGTCCCTGGTGCGCTTCAGCTCCAGGGGCATCTCGAGCCTCAAGGGAAGGCCGCTGGCATCGGTAAAGAGCACACCGGTTCCGTCGATGCGGAGCGTCTCGACGCCCTTAAAAAGAGCAACCCGGATGGTCTCCGGGCGGGTCGCGGCGTTACTGCCGGCCGCAGCTAGACAGATACTAAATATAAAAAGGGTTCTTAACCAGTTCATGAATCCCGAAGCACGCAACATTTCTTTTGTCCTTAAAGCCTCAGATATAAACCATGGAACAGCCTGCAAAGTCAATAATTTTATCATTCTAACCAGGTCACTTTACTGCGCAATGTTGGCAAGCCAATTGCTTGGGCTCTCATTAAGACATTGGCCCGCCGACACAAATCTGCTAAGCTGGCAAAACCTGTTCCCGGCCCCGACAGCGCGACCCGGGGCAACCTGGGGAGCGTCCGAAAAGGGGTCCGAACCGGCAGCCAAAAGCACCGGCCGAGGTGGCGGGCTACGTCATAGCGCGAGAGGCACCCGGCCATATAGCCAAACATCTTCATCAGGAGGAACGGTCTGTGCTGAATTCACTGAAAATAAAGATCCTCACCCTGGTAACCCTCATAATGGTGATCATCATCTCCTCGGTGGCGTATACCAATTTCAGCCACCAAAAGGAGATGCTGCACGAGATCGCCAACCGGAACACCTCGGTACTGATCGAAACCATCAAGAGCTCCATCGGCAACGCGATGCTCTCCGGCCACCCCGGCGAGGTCAGCTCCATCTTCGCCAGGATCAGGTCGCGCGAGTTCGTAAAATCGGTGCGCATCGTTGACGCCACCGGCAAGATCCTCTCCTCCGCCGCTGCCGAGGAGATCGGCAGACAGATCCCGAAGCTCGGCGAACAGGAGCGCTCCCCCAGAAACCTCGGCTTTCTTTCCGAGGACGGGGTTTTCGTCTCCTATGCCCGCATCATCAACGCCCCGGCCTGCTACAAGTGTCACAGCCCGGGCATCGAGACCCTGGGCCTTTTGGAGATCAAGCTCTCCCTCGACTACATGAATGGCTACATCTCGCACGAGCGCGACACCGCGGTGCTGTCGAGCCTGCTGCTGATTTTCCTGATCTTCTCTACCATCTGCCTCTTTCTGATTCTCTACGTCGACAAGCCGATCCGCAAGCTCATTACCTTCATGGAAGGGGTGGAGCGTGGTGATTTCGAGCACCGGATCACGCTTTCCAGCAGTAACGAGATGCACACCCTGGGGGAGAGTTTCAACCGCATGGTGCAGCGCTTGAAGGCGCTGCTCGAGTCGACCGTTTCCCACGAAAGAGAACTCGCCCGCGCCCAGGAGAAGCTGAGCTTCCACCGGGAGACCCACCAGATGAACGGCAGGCTCGAGGAGCAGATCCGGGAGATCGAGAACCTGAACGTTACGCTTGAGGAGCGCATCGAGGAAATCGAGGAGGCGAACTACAAGATCGCCGACCTGGCAGGCGAGCTGGAAGACAAGAACACCCACCTGGAAAAGGCGGTGGCGAAGCTCTCGACGCTCTACAAGCTGGGTCTTGCCATAAACTCGACCATCGAGGTGGAAAGCCTTTACCAACTGGTGGTGAAGACCACCATGGACACCCTGCAGGCGCAGATCGGCTACATCATCCTGTACGACTCCGCCTCCGGGGACCTGAAGGTCACCAACCTGGTCGGGCATCGGGAGAACCAGCAAGAGCCCTGCCTCACCAAAAAATCCTCCAGCGTATCCAGGTGGGTCATCAAGAACTGCCGCCCGCTCTTGATAGCCGACATAGACCAGAACCCCGAGTTCGAGCGCTTCAGCTCCCTGGGGTACGAAAGAAAGACCCTTATCTGCGCGCCACTGCTGGTGAAAGACGAGATCATCGGCACCATCACCGTCGTCAACAAGCTGAACAACTCCACCTACAACCACGAAGAGTTGGAGCTTCTGAGCACCATAGCGGCCCAGGCGAGCATTGCCATCAAGAACGCGAAGCTTTACGACGAGCAGCAAAAGACCTACCTCAACACCATCCAGGCGCTGGTTTCCGCCATCGAGGCGAGCGACAGCTACACCCGCGGGCACTCGGAGCGGGTGACCCGGTTCTCCCTGGCGTTGGCCAGAAAGCTGGAACTTCCCCAGACCAGGCTCAAGGTGATCGAGCGGGCGGCCATCCTGCACGACATCGGGAAGATCGGGATCGACCTTTCCCTGCTGCACAAGGAGGCGGAACTCACCCCCGAGGACGTCGCGGAGTTGCAGCAGCACCCGACCATCGGCATGAAGATCCTCGAGCCGATCGAGTTTCTCTACGACGTGCGTACCTGCATCGGTCAGCATCATGAGCGCTACGACGGCCTGGGCTACCCGGGGAACCTGGCGGCGGAAGAACTTTTATTGGAATCCCGCATCCTCGCCATCGCTGACTCCTTCGACGCCATGACCTCCGACCGCCCCTACCGTAAGGCCCTCGGAGTCGAGGTTGCCATCCAGGAGCTCGCCGAAAACGCCGGAGCCCAGTTCGACCCCGAGCTGGTACCGATCTTCATCGAGCTTCTCATGACCCCGAATTTCCTCCCCCGACGCGAACCTGATACGGAGGTATAATGCCGGCTGAGCTGGGTACCAGCGTCCATTTGGCCGCAACCCGCCGGCTCTTGCCTCCCGCCAACAACTTTCAACAACATGCGGAAACTTCCCTCCCCTTCAAGGGGAGGGCTTGGCCGCCGTAGCCTTGGCGCAGGCGGCTCGGGGTGGGGATGGGGGGAGACATCCGCAGAGTCCCCAGCTGCTACACCAGTTGCGCAGTAACCCAGACAATCCGAAAGTCCCCTCTCCCGGAGGGGGAGGGTTAGGGAGGGGGAGTCGCAGCTGGATTCCCACGCTAATCAACCCATCATGTCGGCATTCCGTGCAAAGCCAGCGCTTCGTGGCGAATCCCTCACCCCTGCCCCTCTCCCGAAGGGCGAGGGGGCCAGCGGCCAAGACCGTGCACGGAATACAAGCGGAAGAATTGCCCCTTGGGCAAAATAGTGATATAACAGCGGGGTTAAGACGCTCTTGGCGGATTTTGGCTGGCGCCCTCTCTGGGTAGCTCCGGCCTTCATCCGAAAGCGCGTAATCCTCGCACCGCTGCGGTCCTTCGCACCGCTTCAGGAGTCACCTTGGCGCCGCTTTTAGAAATCAAAGGGCTCACCACCCATTTCAAGCTCTCCGGCGGCGTACTGAGGGCCGTCGAGGGGGTCGACCTCACCCTGGAGCCGGGAGAAACCCTGGCGCTGGTCGGCGAGTCGGGCTGCGGCAAGAGCATCACCGCCGCCTCCATCATGCGCCTGGTGCCGCCTCCCGGCCACATCGTCTCCGGAGAGGTCCTCTTCAAGGGAGTCGATCTGCTGCAGCTCACCGGGGAGCAGATGCGCGGCATCCGGGGAAACCAGATCGGCATGGTTTTCCAGGACCCGATGACCTCGCTCAACCCCGTTTTCACCATCGGCAGCCAGGTTGCCGAGGGGTTGCGCATACACCGCGGCCTCTCCCGCCTGGAGGCGGAAAACGAGGCGGTGCAGATCCTGTCGCTGGTCGGCATCCCGGCACCCCGGGAGCGCATCAGGGATTACCCGCACCAGTTAAGCGGAGGCATGCGCCAGCGCGTCATGATCGCCATGGCTCTCGCCTGCCGACCCGAACTGGTCATCGCTGACGAGCCGACCACGGCCCTCGACGTCACCATCCAGGCCCAGATCCTGGAGCTCTTGGACCGCCTCAAGGAAGAAACCCGGATGGGGCTCATCCTGATCACCCACAACCTCGGCATCGTGGCGGAGCGCGCCCACCGCACCGCGATCATGTACGCCGGGCAGATCGTCGAGATGGCCGAGACGAACGAGCTCTTCTCCAACCCGCTGCACCCCTACACCCGCGGCCTGCTCGCCTCGCTCCCCGAGTTCACCAAGCCGGGCGAGCGGCTTGCTACCATCGCGGGAAGCGTGCCCGACCTGAAACAGGAACTGGCCGGCTGCCCCTTCAGGGAGCGCTGCCCCATCTGCGACCAGGCCTGCGCCACCCACAAACCGGGAATGAAGGAGGCAGGCAAGGGCCACGCGGTCCGCTGTCTGAAAGCGCCATGATACCGCTACTTAGTTGTGAAAACCTGGTGAAGGAGTTCCCGGTCCAGGAGGGGATGTTCGCGCCCAGCCGGCGGCTCACCGCCGTGGCGGGGATCGACCTGCAGCTTTTCCCCGGTGAGACCCTCGGGCTTGCCGGAGAATCGGGATGCGGAAAGTCGACCGTGGCGCGCCTTTTGACCGGGCTGATCGCACCCACGAGCGGTTCCATCCGCTATGCCGGGGAGGAGTTCTCCTCGCTCTCCCGCGACGGCCTCTCCCGGTTCAGGAAGGAGGTCCAGATGATCTTCCAGGACCCCTTTTCCTCGCTCAACCCGAGGATGAGGGTCTCCGAGATCATAGCCGAACCGCTTGCCATCCACCGGATCGGTAGCGCGGCCGAGAGGCGGGAGCGGGTCGCCTCCCTGATGGAACGGGTGGGGCTTTCCGGTGATCAGCTGCAGCGTTTCCCCCACGAATTCTCCGGCGGGCAGCGCCAGCGGATCGGCATCGCGCGCGCCCTGGCGGTCTCGCCTCGCCTCATCATCGCGGACGAGCCGGTTTCGGCGCTCGACCTCTCCATCCAGGCGCAGATCATCAACCTGCTGCAGGATCTCAAAGGAGAGCTCGGCCTCTCCTTTCTCTTCATCACCCACGACCTCTCGGTGCTGAAGCACCTGAGCGACCGGATCGCCATCATGTATCTGGGGCGGATCGTCGAAACCGGGAGCCGCGACGACGTGCTGTCCGGCACCCTGCACCCCTACACCGAGGCGCTCTTGAGTGCCATCCCGAGCGTGCACCCCCGGGACAAGAAGCGGCACGTGATCGCCCGGGGGGAACTCCCCTCCCCGCTCTCCCCGCCCGGCGGTTGCCCGTTTCACCCGCGCTGCCCCTACGCCAAGGATATCTGCGCCAGCAAGCGCCCTGAACTGGAGGAAAAGGAACCCGGCCACCTGGCGGCCTGCCACTTCTCCGGGGAGATCTATCGCTTGAAGACTGAGCCATAGGACGGGCGAGCCAGGCCCCCCGCAGGAGTCAGTTCCCGCTAGGCAGGGGCTCCCCCTCCCTGGCCCTCCCCCTCCGGGAGAGGGGACGAAGGGCCTCTTCAAAACTAATGGGACTGCAGTAGTCCCCCCTGCGAAGTAGGGGGGAAGGCTCGCGCAGCGAGACAGGGGGGTCTTCGCCGTTTCGGCAGGTGAAACTCGCAGCAAACTCGCGAAATTCGCCACAGAAATGCCGCCGCGGCGCGGAGCAGAGTTGGCGCAACCTTTTGGTTGACAAACTGGGCGTTCATACTACATATAGATTATCAAGAACAGACAGGAAGGAGACAGCGTTGGCATTTGACAAGACGAAGAATTTCAATAAGGAAGCGGAGATGCTGAAAGTGCTCGGCCATCCGATCCGGCTGAAGATAGTGGCGGGGCTTTGCACCCAGGAGTGCAACGTGAAGCATATCTGGGAGTGCCTGGGACTCCCGCAGGCGACGGTTTCCCAGCACCTTGCCCTCTTGAAGAACAAGGGGATCATCGAGGGTACCCGGGACGGGGTCGAGGTGCACTACGCCGTGGTAAGCCCCTTCGCCCGCAGGCTGGTGGAAATCCTCGATTAGCAGAAAGGACGCGGCCCTCAGGAACCGCTCACATCCAGTGCGCCCGTCCTGAGCGTCGGCGAGCCGACCGGTCCGAAGAATCGCAAATCATCCGCAACCATGTCAACCCCGCTAAAGAGTTCCAGCAGGTTCCCCGCAATGGCAATCCCCTTGACCGGGTGGACGATTGTTCCCCCCTCCAGATAGAAACCGGCGGCGCCGACCGAGAAGTCTCCTGAAATGGGATTGGCGCTGTGCACCCCCATCACCTGGGTGATCAGCACACCCCGCCCTACCCCGGCCCGCAGAGCCTCGGGGGGCGAGTTTCCCGGTTCGATAAAAAGGTTGTGCACCCCGAGCCGGGGTGTCCCTTTGACCCCGCCGCGCACCGAGTTCCCGGTGGAGGGCGATCCCGTCCTTTTGCCCCAGTAGCTGTCGCAGAGAAACCCCTCCAGTACGCCGGAAGCCACCAGGCGCGTATCCTGTTGCGGCACCCCTTCCCCGTCGCAGGGAGCGCTCCCGGTCCCGCCCGCCAGAAGGCCGTTGTCCCTGATGGTCAAAAGCCCCGAGAAGAGCGCTGCGCCGACCCTTCCGGCGAAAGGCGATTTCCCCTTTGCCACGTTTTCGGCGAGGAAGGAAGGGGCCAAAACTTCCAGGAGTTGGGCGGCGACGTGGTTATCGAGCACCGCCTGGCAGCGCATGGTCGGCAGGGAGCGGGCACCCAAAAGACCGGATGCCCTTTGGCTCGCGCCGTCGGCGATTTGGTTCAGATCGATTCCGGAAAAGCCGTTGGAGAAGCCGAAATCCCAGCCGATCTGGGCATCGCCGTCAGCCTCGGCGACGGCGGAGACCGAGCAGGAGACGTAACTGCCGCGGTAGCCGGCACTTAGACCGTGGGAATTGCAGATGTAGAACCCGTAGAGCGACTCTCCGTAGCTGCACTTGCGCACCCGCTTCAGGCGGGGGTCCCGGGAGAGGGTCAGCCGTTCCAGTTCCAGGGTGCGGGCGATCTTCTCCGGTTCGGGGATGGCGGAAAGCGTCTCGTCAAAGAGGCCGGGAAGCTGCGGGTAAGGGTCGGGAAAGGCTTCAGGAAGCAGGTTGCAGGGGTCGGGCGTCTGCATATCAGCCGCTTGAAGTGCACCATCGACCATAGTGGCGAGAGCCCCGGGGTCGAGGGTCGTCGAGAAGGAGAAACCGAGCCCCTCGCCGCGCTGTACCCGCACCGCGACCCCGAAGGGCTCGGCGCACCGAAAGGCGTCCAGCTTGCCGCCCTTAGCCTCAATGGCGAGCTCGCGGGACTGCGAGACCATGATCTCGTAAGCGTCGAGCCGACGCCCCTTCAGGAGCCTGGCAACGACTTCGGCGTGCGGGGAAAGGTCCATTGGTTTCACCTAGTATTTTCGATCGGTCGGATCCGACGGATCGGTCAGATCAAAATCAGTCGGATCGGTCGGATCCGACCGATTGAGAAGCTTGTAGAGGCCCAAAGCCGGTCGGGCCTTTTACAGGTCCAAGATCATGGCTATCTCGTCGCAATCGGGGAACTTGACGCACTTGATGCAGTCGCCCCAGACCTTGTGCGGCAATTCCGACTTGTCCACCACGACAAAACCGAATTTGGCGAAAAAGTCCGGCTTGTAGGTCAGGCAAAAAAGCCGCTTCAACCCGAGCACCTGGGCCTCCTCGATGCAGGCCCCCACCACCTGGCTCCCGATGCCGCGCCGCCCGGCGTCTGCCGCGACCGCAACGGAACGCACCTCGGCCAGGTCCTCCCAGACGATATGCAGGGCGGAGGTCGCGACCACGCGCCCCTCGTCCTCGAAGATGTAAAAATCACGCAGCGCGTCGTAAAGCTCGGAAAGCGAACGCGACAGCATCTCGCCACGGCTCGCATAATTGGTCAAAAGTTTCTGGATTTCCTTAACGTCGCTGATTTTTGCCTTGCGTATCATGCTGCTGCCTCCTGAATCATTTCCCTGGCGTGCTCTAGGGTCTTCTCGGTCACCCGCGCGCCTCCAAGCATCCTCGCCACCTCTGCCACCCTACTCTCGCCCTCAAGCCTCTCGACGCAGGTGGCGGTACGCCCGAGATTGACCGCTTTTTCCACCCGCAGGTGCAGGTCGGCAAAGGCCGCCACCTGGGGAAGATGGGTGATCGCCAGCACCTGCTGGGAAGCGGCCACCCTCTTCAACTTGATCCCGACCAGGGCGGAGGTCGCCCCGCCGATCCCACTGTCCACCTCGTCAAAAATCAGGGTGGGAACCTCACTCTCCGGATGCAGCTGCTTCAAGGCGAGCATCAGCCGGGAGAGTTCACCTCCCGACGCGGTCCGGGCCAACGGCTTGGGAGGCTCGCCGGGGTTGGGCGAAAAGAGGAACTCGACCCGCTCGAAACCGTACGACTTCGGCTCGGCGCTCGTCTCGAACGAGGTCTCGAAGACCGCATGCGTCATGGCAAGTTCGGCGAGCTCGCGCTCCATCCCGACCTTCAGTCCGGCGGCACCGGTACGGCGGGCCTTGGAAAGCTGGGCGCCGAGCTTGGCGAGCTCGCCCTTGAGCTCCGCCATCTGCTGTACCAGCGCGTCGCGCTCCATTTCCCGACCCGAAAGCGCGGCCAACTCGGTAGAGATCCCTTCCTGGTACTGCAGGATCTCGGCAATGTCCTCGCCGTACTTGCGCTTGAGACGGTTGATGGCATCCAGACGATCATCGAGCATTTCCAGGCGCCCCGGGTCAGCCTCCACGCCCGCCGCGTAATCGCGCAGCGTCAGGGCGGCATCCTCAAGCTGGGCATAGGCCCCCTCGAGCGCCTCGCAGACCGGAGCCAGCGTGCGGTCTATGGCGCTCGCCTCGACGACACCGCCGATCACCCGCCGCAGACTGCCGAGGAGCGCCGCATCCCCGCCGTAGAGCGAGTCGAAGGCGGACTGGCTGCAGGTCAAGAGCTTCTCCCCGTGGGCAAGCCGCCCGCGCTCCTCCACGAGTTCTTCTTCCTCTCCCGGATAGAGCTTTGCCTGGGCGATCTCCTCGTTTTGGAAAGAGAGCAGATCCAGACGCCGGGCGGCCTCGCGCTCCCCCTGTTCCAGCGCCTCCAGCTCCCCCTTTGCCTTCTGGAAGGACTCGAAGCGGGTCGCGAAGCTGTCGCGCAGGGGAAGGGAACCCGAGAAGCCGTCCAAAAGCCGCAGGTGCTGGTCGATCTTCAGCAGGGTTTGCGATTCGTGCTGGCCGTAGATGTTGATCAGGGTGCGGGAAATCTCGGAGAGCATCGCCGTCGTGGCGAGCCCCCCGGCGATGAAGACCCGGTTCTTACCGCCGCGCGTGACGACGCGCCGCACCAAAAGCTCGCCGTCGCACTCGACCCCGATCGCTGCCAGGTTTTGCAAAAGGGCCGGCCGGCCGGAGAGGTCGAAGAGCGCCTCGACAGAGGCCTCGTCGGCGCCGGCGCGGATCAGGTCGGAGCTGGCGCGTCCACCCAGGATCAGGTTGACCGCGTCGATAATGATCGACTTACCCGCACCGGTCTCGCCGGTCAGGATGTTCAGGCCGCCATGGAACTCGACGTGGAGTTTCTCGATAATGGCGAGGTTCGTTATCTGCAGTTCTCTCAGCATGACAGAGGAGATCTCTCCTATAAAAAGGCCACGCTAGCTACGTGGCCTGTTGACCATCCCTCGCGGGTACCTGATGAGCATTAACCTGATAAGCCTTAAACGGTTAGGTGAAAGTTGCTTTCCCCCTCCCTAACCCTCCCCCTCCGGGAGAGGGGACTTCTGGACTGAACTAACGCAGAAGCTTTAACCTGATCAGCTCGCACCCCCCGCTGCAGGAATCCCCGCTCCCCTGGAAAGGAGAGAGGACTTAAGCACTTAACTTCCTCAGAGCACTTCAAGAGCTCCCCCTCCCCTTCAAGGGGAGGGCTTGGCCGCCGTAGCCTTGGCGCAGGCGGGTCGGGGTGGGGATGGGGACCTGTCTCCCGGAGGGGACACGAAAGGCCCGTTCTTCAGTGCCGGGAGTGCGCCGGGGGGCCGGCCGTTCCGTAGCGCTCGCCCCAGTGGAGCTTGGTCCGGAGCACCTCGAAAAAGTCTTTGGTGCGGGACTGAATCAGACGGGTAGCGTGCGGGGCTTTGCGGATCTGGACCAGGTCGCCACCCACCAGCTTCACGCCGACCTGGCCGTCCAGGGTCAGGAACACCGCCTCGTCCAGGGCCGAATCGAGCCTGATGGAGATCTGCGCGTCCGCAGCAACGACCAGCGGCCGGTTGGTGAGGGTGTGGGGGCAGATCGGGGTGATCGAGATGCTATCCAGCGCCGGGTGGATGATCGGACCGTTGGCGGAGAGCGAATACCCCGTGGAGCCGGTCGGCGTGGAAACGATCAGGCCGTCTGCCTTGAAGGTAGTCAGGTACTGCCCGTTGACTGAGGTTTCCATGTCGACGATGCGGGCCAGGGCCCCCTTGTTGATCACCACGTCATTCAGCACCCGGTGCAGCTCGACCTGCTTGCCGCCGCGCTCCACCGAGGCAAGCAGCATCATGCGCTCGCTCACCTCGAAGTCTCCGGCGAGGCAGCGCTCGACCGACGGGTAAAGCTCGTCCAGGGTGATTTCGGTCAGAAAGCCGAGACTCCCGAGGTTCACCCCGAGGATCGGCACCTCGCGCTCGCCGACCAGACGTGCCGCCGCGATCAGGGTGCCGTCGCCCCCCAAAACGACCATCAGCTCGGCGTCGCGGGCGATCTCGGAACTCTGGGCGCTCTCGGCGGCGCTGGTGCGCCGCAGCTGAGTCGAGACGTGCTCCTCGACGTACGCAGTGACGCCTCGCCCGGCAAGCCACTCGATCAATTCCTCGGCTATGCCGAGACATCTGGGGTCGTGCACTTTCGCAATAATAGCGATTTTTTTCATCACAACCCCTTTACTTGTATTGTAATCTAGGATTTACTAGCATATATACTGTACCATGTCCAATGGAAACTAGAAAGCCGCGCGCTCCCTGAAACGGGGGGTTCGGCTCGATCGCGGCGGAAAAAGCCAAGGTGGCTCATGAGTGAAGAGTTGATTGAAGAGGCAGATGACAACATCGAACAGCTCGATAAGCAGATGCGTATCATCAAATCCTTCCTGGAACATCTGGAGTACACCCTCGGCAAGGACAAATACTCGGCAACCAAGTACGACGGCTTCAACGCCCTCGCCTACGCGGTCCGGGACGAGCTGGTGGAGCGCTGGCTCGACACCCAGCAGGCCTACTACAATTCCGACGACAAGAGAGTCTACTACATCTCCATGGAGTTCCTCATGGGGCGCGCCCTGGGGAACTCCCTGATCAACCTCGGCGTCATGAGCGACTTTCGCGAGGCGATCACTTCCCTTGGCTACGACTTCGAGGCTATCCTTGCCGAGGAGCAGGACGCGGGCCTCGGTAACGGCGGCCTGGGGCGCCTGGCCGCCTGTTTTCTCGACTCCATGGCGACCATGTCGATTCCCGCCTACGGCTACGGCATCCGCTACGAGTACGGCATCTTCCGCCAGCATATCGTCGACGGCGCCCAGGTGGAGATTCCGGACAACTGGCTGCGCTACCGGAACCCCTGGGAACTGGACCGCCAGGAGCACCTGCACACGGTCAAGTTCTACGGCCGCGTCATCACCACCATCAACGCCGCCGGGCAGTTGGTGCGGGAATGGGTGGACACCGAGGACGTCATGGCGATGGCCTACGACACCCCGATCCCCGGCTACCAGACCCACTCCGTCAACACCCTGCGCCTTTGGAGCGCCAAGTCGAGCCGGGAATTTGATCTGAAGTTCTTCAACGAGGGGAACTACATCCGCGCCGTGGAAAAGAAGATGCAGTCGGAAACCATCTCCAAGGTGCTCTACCCGGCCGACAATGTCATCGAGGGGAAGGAACTGCGCTTCAAGCAGGAGTACTTCCTCGCCTCGGCGACGGTGCACGACGTGCTGTACCGCTTCCGGAAAAAACACCACGATCTGCGCCTTTTGCCCGAGAAGGTCGCCATCCAGTTGAACGACACCCATCCGACCCTCGCTATTCCCGAGATGATGCGGGTGCTGATCGACCTGAACGACATCCCCTGGGAGGAGGCCTGGGAGATCACCCGGACCACCTTCGCCTACACCAACCACACCATCCTCCCCGAGGCGCTGGAGCAGTGGCCGGTCTGGTTCTTCGAGCAGATCCTGCCGCGCCACCTGCAGATCATCTACGAGATCAACGAGCAGTTCATCAAGGACGTGCGGGCGCGCTTCCCGGACGACCCGGACCGGCTCGCCCGGATGTCCATCGTCGAGGAGCACTGGGAAAGGAAGATCCGGATGGCGCACCTGGCGATCGTCGGGAGCCATTCGGTAAACGGCGTGGCCAAGCTGCACTCGGAGATCCTGAAGCACGAGCTGTTCCGGGACTTCTTCGAGATGTACCCGGAGCGTTTCAACAACAAGACTAACGGCATCACGCAGCGGCGCTGGCTCAAGATGTCCAACCCCTCCCTGTCGGCGCTGATCGGCGACTACATAGGAGACGGCTGGGCCCGCGATCTCTTCGAGCTGGAAAAACTGCGCGCCATCGCCGCCGACCCGGAGTTCTCGGCGCGCTGGCAGCAGGTGAAGCGGAGCAACAAGGAAGAGCTCTGCCGCTACATCCTGAAGCACAACGGGATCGAGGTGAACCCCGACTCGCTCTTCGACGTACAGGTGAAAAGGATCCACGAGTACAAGCGCCAGCTCCTGAACCTGCTCCACATCATTACCCTCTACAACAAGATCAAGGAGAATCCCCAGGCCCCGGTCGTGGCGCGCACCTTCATCTTCGGCGGGAAAGCCGCCCCCTCCTACGCCGCCGCGAAACTCACCATCCGTCTCATCAGCGCGGTCGCTGACGTCGTGAACCGCGACCCCGACGTCGCGGGCCGCATCAAGGTCGTCTTTCTCGCCAACTACGGCGTGTCGCTTGCCGAAAAGATCTTCCCGGCCTCCGACCTCTCCGAGCAGATTTCCACCGCGGGGACCGAGGCGTCGGGTACCGGGAACATGAAATTCGCCCTGAACGGCTCGCTCACCATCGGGACCCTGGACGGCGCCAACATCGAGATCATGGAGGAGGTGGGCCGGGAGAACATCTTCATCTTCGGCCTCACCGCAGCCGAAGTCGGCGAGCTGAAGACCCGCGGCTACAACCCGATGGAGTACTACAACGGCAACCCGCAGCTCAGGCGCGTGCTGGACATGATCTCCTCGGGGTTCTTTGCACCAGGCGCCCCGGATCTCTTCACCCCGCTCACCGACGGGCTTTTGAACCTGGGGGACCACTACATGCTGCTTGCTGACTACGCGGCCTACGTGGCCTGCCAGGAAAAGGTCAGCGAGCTCTTTCAGAATAAGGAGGAGTGGGCCCGGCGCGCCATCCTGAACGCGGCCGGCATGGGGAAGTTCTCCAGCGACCGCACCATCGCAGAGTATGCCCGCGAGATCTGGGGCATCAAACCGCTTGACATCCGTCCCGGAGCAGTTGAGTCGCAGAGGGACTAACGGTGGATCTTTTCACAATCAATAGTTCGGAAATCGCACCCCTGGCCGAGAGGATGCGGCCGCGCACCATTGCGGAATACCTGGGGCAGGAACACATCTTAGGCGAAGGGAAACTGCTGCGCCGCCTCATCGAGACCGACCGGCTCAGCTCGCTCATCTTCTGGGGCCCGCCCGGAAGCGGCAAAACGACGCTCGCCAAGATTATAGCGGGCGCCACCAAGTCCCACTTCATCTTCTTCTCGGCCATCATGTCCGGGATCAAGGAGATCCGCGAGGTGGTGAAGGAGGCCGAGGACACCCTCAAGTACCGCGGGCTGCGCACCATCCTCTTCGTCGACGAGATCCACCGCTTCAACAAATCCCAGCAGGACGCCTTCCTACCCTACGTGGAGCGCGGCACGTTCACCATGATCGGCGCCACCACGGAAAACCCCTCCTTCGAGGTGATCGCCCCGCTTTTGTCGCGCTGCAAGGTGCTGGTGCTCAATCCGCTTTCCGAGAGTGAGGTGGCGGCTATCCTGAGCCACGCACTTTCCGACCGCGAGCGCGGGCTCGGTGAATTGGAGCTTTCGGCAAGCGCCGAGGCCCTGCAGTTCATGGCCGAGCAGGCCGGCGGCGACGCCCGGGTGGCGCTCAACACCCTGGAGACCGCGGCGCGCCTGGCACATCAGGGGACCATCTCGCTGGAGGGCGCACGGGAGGCGGTGCAGAAAAAGCCGCTCCTTTACGACAAGGGGGGCGAGGAGCACTACAACGTGATCTCCGCCTTCATCAAGTCGATGCGCGGCTCCGACCCGGACGCCGCGCTCTACTGGGTCGCCCGCATGCTGGAGTCGGGGGAGGACCCCATCTTCATCCTGAGGCGCATGGTGGTCTTTGCCTCCGAGGACGTGGGGAATGCGGATCCGCGCGCACTTCAGCTGACGATCTCCGCGCTGCAGGCCTTCCAACTGGTCGGGATGCCCGAGGGAAGGATCATCTTCGGCCAGGCGGTCAGCTACCTCGCCACCGCTCCCAAGTCCAACGCGGCCTATCTCGGCATCAACCAGGCACTTGCCGAAGTGCGGCAGAGCGGCGCGCTCCCGGTTCCGATGCAGATCAGGAACGCCCCCACTTCGCTCATGAAAAACATGGGGTACGGCAAGGGATATCTCTACCCCCACGACTTCCCCGAGGGCGAAGGGACCCAGGGATACCTCCCGGACGCCATCGCCGGGAAGCGCTTCTACCAGCCAAAGGAAAGCGGCTACGAAAAGAGCATCAAAGAGCGCATGGAGTGGCTCAAGGGGAAAGGTGAAAAGCACTAGTACCCATCTAGCTTAAACGTTCGCATGCTCTCTGCGCAGCCGCTTCGACTCCGCTTAGGCGAACGCCCGCTCCCTGAGCGGAGTCGAAGGGCAACAGAGCAGGGAAATTCAGAGAAAGATCCGAAGATATAAGCTGGACTGGGTACTAGCCAGCGGTAAACACATCGGCTAAGTCGGCGCCCTGGCTGCTGCTGAATAGACCCTGCAGGATTCCGCAATTACTACGGCAATCATTCGGCAGACACATCCGCTGCTCTGCCAGGGCCCAATATTAAGGTTCACCAACCACATCCAGTGTCTGGTGCCGTTAACTGCAGAGTTCCCCTGTCCTTGACTGTTGTAAACCAATCCGTACATGGTATATTCAAGCTGCATTGGCAGGGATCATCACGTTGCACCAAAATCAAGATAAATCTGGAGTCAGATATGAAGAAAATAGGGATATTAACGAGCGGAGGGGACTGCTCAGGAATGAACGCTGCCATCAGGAGCGCCACCCGGACCGCCCTCGGGCACGGGGTGGAGGTTATCGGTTACCGCAAGGGATTTGCCGGACTTTTAAAGGGCGATTACCTGGAAATGGGCACCAAGGACGTGGCGGGGATCCTGCACCGTGGCGGCACCTTTTTGCAATCCGCCCGCAGCGACGAGTTCCGGACCGTGCCGGGGCGCGAGAAAGCGGTACGGCACCTGGAAGAGCTCGGCGTCGACGGCCTGGTTGTCATCGGCGGAGACGGCTCCCTGAACGGCGCGCTGGCGCTGCACCGGATGGGCGTTCCCGTAGTCGGGATCCCCGCCAGCATCGACAACGACATTCCGTTCACCGACATGGCCCTCGGGGTCGACACGGCGCTCAACAACATCATCTACGCGGTCGACTGCATCAAGGACACCGCGAGTTCCCACGACCGGGCCTTCGTCATCGAGGTGATGGGGAGGAACTCCGGCTACCTCGCCAGCATGACCGCGATCGCCACCGGCGCCGAATACGCCATCGTCCCGGAGGTCGAGTGCGACATTGCCGATCTCTGCGAGTCGCTGCGCCACCGCTACGAGGAGGGTCGCAGCAACGCCATCATCATCCTCGCCGAAGGGGCGGGACGCGCCCAGAACATAGCGGACGCCGTCAAGGATGCCATCGGGTTCGAGACGCGTGTTACCGTCCTGGGCCACTACCAGCGCGGCGGCGCACCGTCGGTGTTCGACAGGCTGCTCGGCTCCCGGCTGGGCAACGCATCGGTGGAGCTTCTTTTGGCGGGACAGACGGGAAAGATGGTCGGGCTCTGCTGCAACGCCATCGTCCCGACGCTGCTGGAAACGGTCGTGGTGAGTGAGAAACGGCCGCAGGACGACCTGCACGGGATGTCGCTGATTCTCGGGATCTAGGGGGAGTTCCTTGGATTCTTGCCGAAGGTGAAAGGCAATTTGCCTGTCGAGGCCTAAAACAAAGGGCGCAGCACCGGATTCAACGGGTGCCGCGCCCTTTTTGCTGGGTATAAATCGGGTTGCTGACGGTGGCAGTTGCCTCAACCGCGAGTATAGGTAATCGCTGTGATCAGCGCCCCCTGAGGGTCCTGGATGACACAAAACCGGCCGATTTTCGGTATGTCGGTGGGCTGAACCAGCACCTTGCCGCCAAATTCCGACACCCTGCGGGCCGTTTCGTCGACATCGGTGACGGTGAGATAGATGCCCCACCCCGCCGGCCTGAGCCCTGCGCCGGAAGGAGCCGCGACGATGCCGCCTACTTCCTTGCCGTCCACCTTGATGAGCGTATAGGTTCCCTCCCCAAGCCAGGGCTCCGTCGTCCAACCAAAGAGTCTGCAGTAAAAGTCCTCGGCAGCGTGTACGTCTGTCGTGGTAAGTTCGAACCAGCTAAAAGCGCCCTGTTCCCTGAAACGATCCGTCATCGCGCCCCCCTTCCCATCGGTTTGCCAGCGAGATAAATTATACTACACATTTCTCTCCGGCAAGCCCGTTTGAGGTACGGGCCTACTTTTTCGGCGCTGTTAATTGTTGCGTACTCCTGCTCTACTTACTTTCCAAGCACTCCCTCGCCCTCCGGGAGAGGGCCGGGGTGAGGGAGTCGCAGACTGTTTACTGCTGGATCAAACAGGGGAAACCTCAGGGGAATGATACTAATTGGGAGCGAGATGGCGCCACGTGGCAAATCCCTCACCCCTGCCCCTCTCCCGGAGGGCGAGGGAGAGACCCGGGGGCGAGTCATGTTCTCAAAAGGCTTGAACTGCTGGCCTAGCGCAGCCTCAGTCGCTCCAGCAGGAGTCCGAGCAACCGGTTAACCGGGTTACTGCGCGGCAAAAAGGAAAGCACCGGCGGCTTTCTGGTCCCTATGGCATCCAGCAGCGTAATAAGCCCCTGGTTCTCCCCCCGCGCCATTCCTTCCCTGAGCACGCGCAGGGTCTCCGGCTTGTTACCGGCCAGCAGGTGGATCTTCGCCAAATACAAATAGTGGTCGGCGTGTTCCGGTTCCAGTTCCAACGAGAGGGTGCAAAGTTCGATTCCCTTCTTTACCTGCCCCCGCTCCTTCGCCATGCAGTAACCGAGATAGGAATACCAGGAACGGTTGTCGTTGAGCTTGAGCGCTCGCTCCAGCAGGGTAAGAGCCGACGGGATCTCTCCCGCCGCCAACGCTTCCCGGGCGCGACCGAACAGTTTTTCGGCTTCTTCTTCCCGGCTAGGTTCCATCCCTACCTCCTTACATCTGTTCGGATGGCTTCTGTTCACTTCAGGCTATGTCACCCTCCGACTCCGCTCGGGGACACATGATGCGGTTCGTTCCTCACCACATCCTACGGTTTAATTTCGAACTGTAGGATGCCGGTGAACGAAGTGAACCGCATCGATGTTCGCTGAGCAGTCGAAGCGCAACGAACGGCAGAGCTTACTCCAAGCTAAAGTGCCACCAAGAGTGGCGTGGGGTGCGCATAAGACGTACGAAAGTTCAAGCGGAGACGGGGTCCGGGCTCCAATTGTGATAATAGGGGTTTTGTGAAAGCTTTTCAATGCTGAACTTGCGGAAGGTGAAGGACGCCGGCCGACTGTCTCATTGACGTGCGCTTGCCCCTCCATACTGTAGCAAGGTGTTTGGAAACCGCGCCAGTTCGCTACAAAAGAGAGAGCAGGTCGATATGCCGATCGATCCGGGCAATGGCGGGCATGTCGCCGCGATAAGCGACAAAGGGGACTCCGGCAGCGTCTGCGGCCTGCCGGTCCACCTCGGAATCGCCGACGAAGAGCGCCTGGTGCGGCTTTATGCCGTAGCGGTCCAGCACCCGCAAAAGAGGTTCGGGGTGGGGTTTCGGGTTGGTGACCAGCCCTGCGGTCATGACGCAGCTGAAGTATTGCTCCAGCCCGAAGGATTCCAGCAATAGATCCATGGAACTTGCCCGATTGGTGCAGACAGCCAGCTCCACCTTGCCGTGCAGGGCGTCGAGCGTTTCGCGCAAGCCGTCCTCCATCAGCATGAGGGGAAAGAGCTTGCGGTAATCAACGGTCGCGGAGAACGCGCGCACCTCGGCCAGTCTCGGATCGCCGGAGAAAAGGTAGGCGAGCACGTCCTTGTTGCAGTAGGTGTGCAACACCCGCATGGTCTCGGTGTCAGCCCGGTCCAGCGGGGGCATGCCGAAATGTTCCATCACCTGCAGGTAGAAGGTGAGATTCGCCTCGAAGGAGTCGAACATCACCCCGTCGCAGTCGTAAATGACTGCCTTGATATCTTTAGGCACCGTTATCCTCTTATCGCGAGTCTTGGCCGCGCTTTAAGCTTCGTTCTCGGCCGGATGTGAGCCGAGATACTCCTCCCACTCGACCGGAAGCATGTGCTTTTTCCGGTTGTTGCACTCCTTGCAGCTCGGGACCAGGTTCCCGCGCGTGCTCGATCCGCCGCGGATGACCGGGACGATATGGTCCATGGAGAGCTCTGCGGGAGAGAACTGCGCGCGGCACCAATGGCAGACCCCTTTGGCGATCCGGTTTTTCCACCACTGGCTTTTGCGCAACTCCCGCGCCTTGTTGCGCTCCCTCTTGATCTCCTCCTCGGAGACTGAGACGATGAAATAGTCCAAACGCGCTCCTGTCAGGCTCACCTGTTCTTGAAATCCGTGATGGCCGCCCGTGCCAGTTCATCGCAGCGTTCGTTCTCCAGGTGCCCGTTGTGACCGCGCACCCAGAGCCACTTTATCTTGTGCACCTTGGAGAGCGCCAAAAGCCTTTCCCAAAGGTCGCGGTTCAGCACCGGCTCCTTCTTGGAGTTCACCCAGCCCCTCTTGACCCATCCGGTCATCCACTCGGTCATCCCCTTGACGAGGTACTGGGAATCGGTCGTGACCACGACTTCGCAGGGGCGGGTGAGCGCCTCCAGCGCGGCGATGGCGCCGCTCATCTCCATCCGGTTGTTGGTGGTGGCACCCTCCGCACCGGAAAGCTCCTTCACGGAGTTTCCGCAGCGCAGGATGCTGCCGTAGCCGCCGATGCCGGGGTTGCCGCTGCAGGCGCCGTCGCTAAAAATCTCTACCTTCATGCGGGCGAACTCCCCTGCCCCGGCAACATGGAGGCGATCGCCTCCATGACCCGGTCCACGATGAGCTGGTGGGTCTCCTTGCAGTCGGGAAGAGCATAGAGGTCGTCAAAATGAAGAGGCGCACCAAAACGCACCCCCCCGCGGGCCCCCCAGGAGGGAAAGGTCCAGTCGTTCACCCCGGTGAGGGCGGTCGGAACCACGGCGGGACGGGTGTCGTAGATGATCTTGCCGACCCCGCGGTTTCCCTTGCCGAGCACGCCGTCCTTGTGCCTGGTCCCCTCGGGAAACAGCATGACTTTCTGGTCCAGCAAAAGCTCGTTGATGCGCTTGCCAGCCCGCAGGTCCCTGCCGCGCCGCACCGGAAAGGCGCCCCAGGAGCGGTACAGCAGCGCCGCCAGGCGGTTGGCGAACAGTTCTTCCTTGGCCGGAGCCCAGAGCATCTGCAGCGGGTTATGCCTGAGAACTGCCCAGGGGAGAAAAATGGTGTCGTAAGCGGAGATGTGGTTGGAAGCTATCATGACGCCACCGCTCGAGGGAATCAACTCAGCACCCTGAACAGTGAAACGGTTGAAGCCGGAACCATAGAGACCGAGCATCCAAATGGAAAAAGTCACCCAGGTGCGACGCAGCAGTGAAACCTTCAAGAATACCTCTTCGGGGAAGTTAGTTTGGCAAGCTG